>Ga0157364_1005105_pt1 | contig 13278 bp, 3 predicted proteins | sample AttsexASBM2_FD_111476 | JGI IMG/M metagenome (GOLD analysis project Ga0157364, IMG submission 111476) | Fungus gardens microbial communities from leaf cutter ant in Ribeirão Preto, State of São Paulo, Brazil - Atta sexdens ASBM2 | ecosystem: Host-associated > Fungi > Mycelium > Unclassified ... | reverse complement strand
TCTACTGCCTTTTCCTCGACTCATATTTTAAATAAGGTTCATGGAAAGAAGAATTTTGTAAAAGTATTTAAAAATTTAATTGATGCAGATTTAAAAATAATTTTGTTGAACCATCAAAATAATTATGTAGGGAACATAAGATGAGCGATGCTGCAAAAAAATTATGATATTTTAGCAATCATTGAGCACCATACATAATTATTTTGATAATCCAAAAAAATTATTTTTAGAGTCGTATTTAGTTAAAGTTTTAAATTTAGTTTTAGTTTTCAGTAAAACCATTCTTTTCATGTATGAAAAAAGTATTCGCTTTTTTAAATTTTACAAACTTACGTATTTCTGCTTTCGTACTATGCCGGTTTCTTCAGTTTCAGACAAGGTTATTCGTACTTTTGAAGAGTAATTTTGTGTTAGCAATTTTGTGACATTTTAATTTAATAATATGCTAATGCTAGTCTACATGTTATTACGCAAAGTAAATTTTTAACTTTATGCTAGCAATTTCATGACATTTTAATTTAATAATATGTTAATACCGATCTACATTTTATTATGCAAACTCGATTTTTATTGAGTAATGAATACGTTCCGTCATTCTCTTTGGAAACTATTTGAATGTCAGAGTATGATAACATTTGTTCCTTAAATAATTCGATTAATCTGTCGGATAATCTATTATAATCTTGTTACAGTACGTTTTTCGCTAATCTAAGCAAGTCCCGTTATAAAATTGATTCGGTAATAAGATCAGAATACACGAAGTAAAAAAACCTGAGCAAATAATTAACGAGAGCAGCGCACGAGGTAATTTTAATAAAGTACTCCGAAAGAAAAATCAATATTCAATATTTAATCTCTAAAATCATCGCCATTGCGATTTATTATCTCGCAACTTGGTATCATGAATCAAGCGCTTCGCTCATAATTTATTCATGGATTTTGTTATTACCTTTAATTATCGTTAGCGGAGTCCTTAAACACTTTCATGCGGTTGAGTGGTAAGTCAGCTTTCTTTTTAGCGGCGCGATATTAATAATTCAGTCCCACAAGGCTAATAAAGTTCGTCGTCGGAAGTTTAGTTTCCTTCCACGCTTGTCCCTCCAGTTTATCGACCTCGTTTATCACTGCCGCTACTTTATTCCGTACTACCGTCGACAACACCTCATCGTCTCATACAGAGAGGTGTTAGGAGAGTATAGATGAGAAAATAATCGAAACCTTTGCGCAGTTACGGCGGTTATATATGTTGCGTGTACGGACATACCGTTGGCCACAGGAAGGCACGTACGATCCATAAATACACCATAAACGCCGCACAGGGAAAACGGGAAATCATTAGAGCGCCGTTCAATTTGCGGTACACCTTCGGAAAGGATGAACTCAATTTAACCCGTTGCAGCTGAGGGCCGGTTTCGAGTTACGGAAAAGTCGAGTTGCGCGGTCTATCCTCACACTTCGCAATAATCCGAATTCGGTCCTGGGGCCAATACCGGAGGGGAAAAAACAACGTAAACCGCGAATGTGTAGCGGAGAAAACGAGTGCAGCGAGTTGCCACGGCTTGTAAATAATTAGGTTTAGTTTGAAACTACGTATGTAGCCGTCACGTGAAGTTTCGTAATTAGTGAAATGCGCACCGTATCTTGCTGTACGTATATTGTCGCTGTACTCCGTATGCAACCCGCAAGTTTATTTTTTTAAATAACTTCTACATTTTAGCGTAGACGAATATAAAAGGAACTGAAGTAAAATGTATATGTATATTTTTGATTTTAGTTCCTTTTCGTCTATGTCAAAATGTAGATGTTTAAAAATAAACTTGCACAGGTTGCACATGGGTACAGTAACAATATATATATATATATGTATAGTTATATTGTGTATATATATATATATGTGTATATATATGTATACATATATGTACATAGAAAGAATGATTTTGATAGTATATAAAAGTTTAGCTAAAGTTAGTTAGTTTAGCTAAATGCAGATTTAAAAATAATTTTGAACCGTCATAATAATTACGTAGGTATCTCAAGTATATTAAATAATACTGTAAAAACATTTGCTATTCTAGGAAGCAGGTTGAGTGTTCTATATAATTATTTCGATGATCAATAAAATTATTTTCAATATTTTTTGTATTTAGTTAAATTTTTAAATACCTAAGCAAAACTACTATCTTTTCTGTGTATTTATTATCTTTCAACATCTGCTATCAAATGTCGCTTTGAATAAAATTATTTTCAAATTCGTTCAAGCTCATATAGTTGAGATTTCAAAGAGAGTTTATTTTTTGACTCTCCATTGACATGCAAAGTAACGTTAGAAAACTGATAACGGTAATGACGAACCACTGATAGCTTGTCAACTATTGACGTGTAGAAATTCTACACGTGAGCGACTGGGTGCTTACGCTCGCACGGAAAAAGTACACTTGCATCGGAAAATCTGGCGAGGCTACGTGATACAGGATCATAGGGAGAGACAGTATCGTGCACCCGTCTCCTGATATCGCACGTACTGCAGGTATCATATATATTTACGTAGTTCGCACGTGCAAGTCGCACTTACATACACGCCGTTCAAGTAGCAGTAACAGCAGCAAGCCGATGCGGGCAAGCATCCCTTCCTATTTCCCGTGAATTGAATTTTCATACATCCTTCCATCTCTCGATATGTCAACCAGTTGTCATGCCAGACGCAGCTAGCGATTGGTATCTTCAATTTCTCTGATCGCTTTACTGCGGTCATGAATAAAATATCGCGCGTCATTTACTTTTCTGATGCGATTTAGGATAGGTCAAGGGAGCGTTTCAGAGAAAATCCCCTGTACGTTGCATATAATTTTATTATCATATGTATACTAAAATGAATAAATATAAATAAATAAATGAAGTTGAAAAAAATAAAAGAATTTTAAAACTGAAACATTTAAAAATTTAGTTAAATACAGATATGACTAATTTTACAAATCTGAAATAATTTCGTTAGATTATCAAAAAATAATGATGTAGAACGCTCAAGCTAGTTGTCTAAATGTCAAAACTTTTTGCAGCATTGTTCATCATGCTCCAGCGTTTTATACAATTTATTTTCATAATCCAACAAATTATTTTTACATTTGTATTTAGTTAAACTTTTAAATACTTCAGCAAAATCTTTTTTTTCGCGTTCCGATTTATAATTGAAAATACACTTTAGAGATATTTCATTTCTCATATTTATAATAATATAATATTTTAAAGGACAATGCAGAAGAAGTTTCGTCTTACTCATTTAAGTAACAACACATCTTCATCGTATATGATGTGCCAAAGGTTGAGGTCTTTACTATATTCCCAGAACATGGTATCTTCGCTGTATTACACTTTGCGACGCTTTGCATACGCTCGGTATTTTGACAGCGCATATACGATCGTAGAAACGCGCTCGTAGAAACATAAGCGTTTGTGCATTACCGTTTTGCGGTTCTCTGCATTTTCGGCACGAATATCTAGAAGCGTAAAGGAGCTTAAGGTCAATTGTAACAAGGGACATTCGGGTAGTAATATTCGGGTTGCAATAATTCAGCTCAACCGTCCACGATGTAAAAGAAAGCAGAATATACTTCAGGTATCAATACGCTCTAATAATCATATGTTGTGTAAAATAATATGATAATCCATTTCTGTTGTCTTACAACATCTATTTTAATAGGTCCTCTCGATGCTTTTAAGATTTCTACTATCTTACCATATTATTTGTAATATTTTTACAGTAATACATTTTTCTTTAAAAAATACGCATCGAATATGTATATTTCTGTTTAATTTATAATTTATTTCTTACTACTTGATAAGACTATAGCAATTTTAATTGCTAATTAATCTCGTCCGTGCAATTATACTGTTGAATTCTAAAGTAATTGATGAAGTCTCTTGTCGATCATATAATTATGAACTGCAATTCCGTGATTTCAATGCAATGGACTTTGTATCTTAAAAATCCATGTCGCTCCAACTCTAAACACCTCGGGTGCGCCTTAATTAAGTTCTGCCGTGATATTAATTATAAAATGAATTATCGTTCGATTCGCGACACTACCATCGTTCGCCTTCGCGACGTCTTTTCTCAAACAGAGAGAAAGAGAGAGAGAGAGAGAGAGAGAGAGAGAGAGAGAGAGAGAGAGAGAGAAACGTGCTGCGGCAGCGATAATATATTCCTCCGCTTTTCATTAGTACAGCCAGTTATCGCGCCTCGCCGCCTTCGCCACACTGGATAATCTGAACCGAAGAACTCTCGGCCAATACTATCGAAGTTGCGTGAAAGCATTTCCCATAAATAGGCGCTTAATAGGGCGGGCTATAATTTTGTCGCGTCGTGGGAAGCGATTTTACGATATCCCGAAAACGCGAGCGGTTTAATTAATTTAATTTGACTTCGACTCGCGGATTATTCGGAGCAGCTTTATGAATGTTGTCTATAGGTGTATATACGTAAAGCCGAATTCGGGGAAAGCAAACGAGTGCCAACAAACGCGGTTGAGCGATTTATTTCAATGAATGCGAATGACACCGCTGTATTCGTTGGATCTGACTTTACGCGAAGAATTAAGCGCGGAATGATGATATGTACCCACATTGTACTTAGCACGACGAAATGATGTAGAGTATATAGACAGAGTTACGAAGTAACATAACATAAAGGCTTGAAATAATGAGCGCTCCGACCTCGACATATAGGCCAAGCACCGACACGCATATCTGCATCACATGTCTACTGCGTAGACATTAAGCTGGGTGGATTTTCTCATTAAAGTGCGAGCAGCCAGGAAGTAATGCTCGGATGGGCACGCATTTGGCGAAACAGCATTAGATTCTCACGAGAATGTCGAGGTTCGAAAAGCATCACTTTTCTCTTTGTGGATTTATTCTATTGTGTTTTATTATAAAATATCTTTTAGAGTATATCTATTTCAAGTTAAATTTCAAGCTATTACATAAGTTTATTTTCAGGAATTATCAGTTGAAATAATTTTTTTTATTAAATATTTTGTATTATATCAGTTCCTTACTTCAAAAGTGATACAATTGAAAAAAATATAATTTTCAAGTTACCATAAATAAGTTAGGTAAAAATTATTCATCAAAAATGAACTAATTTATAATTTTTAATCCGTCCATCAAATAATATTCGTTCTTTAATTAGGTTTTCAAAAAGACTATAATACCTTTTACTAAAGTAACACATTTTGAGTTATCGTAAATAAAAAGGAGAATCTTCTATAGAAAACGTTAAGAATTAAGACAGTTATAAACAAAATTTAAACAAAAAATTATTTTATTTTAATTTTAGTTTTAATCGTCATTTTAGTATTTTAATTTCAGTTTAACTGATATTTCAAACGAATTCTAATTCATCTCAATTAATAAATGAAATTTATTAAATTACCAAAAAAAAATTGTTTTTCATTTTCATCTCCTTAATGAATGGATATATCTTAAAGTTAAGTTTAAGCATACAAGTTTTAAGTTTCAGTAAATAGATGGGGTAACCGCAGCATGTTAGCATAATTTTTCATAAATATTTCATATTTATAAATTAGCAACAGATATCGTCGATTTATTGGACGCAGCGGACTTAAGAATTCAGTGAGCGCTCATTGTATTCTTGTAGATCATCCAATCAGAATTTTAGATCTAGAAGAATACATCAATAGCAGCGAGACACCCTTAAAGTGTCCGATAGAGCATCAAATGGGCATTGAATGGACGTCGAATGGGCGTCAAATGGACATCAAATGATGTTTTTGAATATATTTACAAAATGATTTTGTGTAAAAATATTGCAAAATATGTGCCGTTTTTTACATTTTTCCGATAGATTTTATATTTGTGTCATTAAATATTCATTTTTTTAATAAAAAAAGTACTAATTTGAAAAAATTCTTTGTATTTTTTATTTTACTAGGTATATATTAGATGTGGGAAAAAGTTCGTGGCGTTCGTTCGTTTTTTTAATATCATCTAACGGGAAAAACGCCATGAACTTTTTCCCACACCTAATATTTTATCTTCAATTCAATATTTTATGTTATAATAAAAATTTTGTACGCTTCATGTTTTAAGATATATTTAGTATCAAAATATTTACATTTTTATCATTTTATTTCTTTATCGCAGCTAAATTTTTTTATAAAAAATGATATTAAGAAATAAAATAAGAAAATCTCTGTTTAAAAACAATGTGGAGAAGAAGAAAAAATATCGCTCAGAAGTGTAAAATTCATTAATTTTATGTTTCTCTATCTCATTGTATACAATTAATTGTGTAAATTTAACTACAATATAATATTTAGTAAAAAATGTAATTATAAAAATAAAATTTTTTGGAGCATTCCTCACCTACTTATTTACATTTCGTATAGCTATCTATCTCCTTAAAGCTTAAGAAGCGTTCACATCGTCAGAAAAATTTTTATAACATTCACAGTTAAAATATCAAAGATCTATGTTAAATATTAATAATATAACACTTCTTCGGTTTTTTTATTTTGATTTTTGGCAAATAAATATCTAAAAAGTTTTAAATGTTAGTATATACAATATTTAAATTGCATAATTTCAATAAAGGACTTTAAAGCTAATGAGAGCCGAGTGTACAGTATGGTCGATTACACACGTTGTACGTGTGTAATCAAAAATAATACATATGTCAATCCAATTACAGACGCTTCAACCATAAGATTAGATCTTCTTCAGTGTAACAATAAAAATATCATATAATTATATAATTTTGTACTTTTATATAATTATGTACTTTTGAGTTCTTTCAAGGTTTCCAAAAAACTAGTTTATTCTGTAAGTACATTTTGTACTTGTAATTTTAATTACACTGATATTTTTCTTGTTTATTAATCACACTTGGTGTTTACATATAGATCTATCACATAAGCAAGCAAGAATATAAATCCTATAATGAGGAAGCCTGGAAATTATATTAATTGAAGAAAACTGAACATTAACGTGGATGCAATAATATATGTTAATGTACAAGCCACAGAAAATTAAGATCAACTACAGTAAATGTTACGAATATTAATATCTCATTCTTTCTGATTAATATTAAATAAATATTTAAAAATATAAAATCTGTGTGAATTTATATTCTAATAATTTAAGTAAGTATTTATATTATATATTATCTGAATATTTAATGATAAATGTTCTCACAGTAAATGTGCAAGTATTATAGAATCTAAATAGTAGCTTAACAATTCCTTTACAAAAATATGTATATTAAGATAAGGCTATAATGTAAGCAAATTCAACATGTTAATTTCCTTATGTCTTACCGTTTAAATTTTTGTATACTATGATGCTTACATATATTGACGTTTTATTTTTCCTGAGTGATTAGTTTATTCTATTATGTATAAAAGATACAATGGAATATTGAATGTACAACTTTTAAAGACATAAAATCTGTATACCATTAATTTAATGTGTTTATTATATGTATTTTAAAAATATAGTAATTATTTGAATTGAACAATTTCGTTAATTAAGTTCCGTTAATTTAAATATGTATTATTATCTGAATACTCAATGATAGGTAAATATTCTTTTACATGAGAAGCTGCACAAGTAGTATATATAAGAATCTAAATAAGAATTTAATTTGACAATTTCTTCATAAGAAACATAAATAATAAAGTTCCCGCAGTTTTGATTTTAAATTCAAATAATATGTATGATTGTAGATCTTGTAATTACATTGATGCTTTTCCTGTTTATTAATTACTTTTTGTATATATACACACACACACACACACAGGTCAGAGAAGCCAACAGGAACATGAATCTTATGATGAGAAAATTTGGAAATAATCAATATCTTTTGTAACATCAGTAATAACGACAATCTTGGCTTGGATATATAAACTTGATCACTAATATTATAAATAAGCATACTTGACAAATAATTAATCATTTTGCATTGCTCGCAACATAAAGCAATTTGTATGTAAATGATTGTGAATGAAGAATAAATTGTCTTGCAAATTTACTAATTGTTTTATTAATTACTTATTAATTAATCCAATATCATAAAATACTTTCTCCACTCAATATGCATTTCTATATTTATGTATATCTATACGGACGTATTACATTCATAATCTACATATATATCATATTATAATTATATAACTTGCCCAGATAATATTATCAAATTAAGATGGTTAAATTATTTAAATAATTAAATTATTATTATTCTAATATTACTATTCTAATATTAAAATCTTACAAATATATAATTTACTGATTGTTTTATTAATTAGTTATTAATTCATTTAACATCGTAAAGTACTTTCTTTACATCAATATGCTAATACATTTCTGTATTATATAGAGTGTTCAAAAAAAGATCGGGATGAATTTACTCGGAAGAATGATGTTTTTGAAAGAAATGTTTTAGACAAAAGTTGTAAAGTATAAAAAGATTTTTTCAGTTTTATCTTAGATAGCGCTTCAAGGTCAAACTGATTTTTTAAAAATGGAACACTATTTTTGATGCTAGAATTTAATAGCTGGTGTCAAGAACTTTTCAAAACATTGTAATAAAATTATTTTTCATTTTCGAGTTATAAGGCTTTAAAATTACAGTACCATCGGTGTTAGCAAGGTATCGAACCGATAGTTAAAATCTCTTGAATGTTGTTCAGGATCATGTCCTAGATAACATTTGTCAAGATCAAGGCGCTGTTGCAGATTATATCTCTTATTTTCATTTTTACGTAAAAATGAATTTTTGGTGCAAATATAATAATATAATAATATAAAACAATATATTTATACATAATGTTTTCCCATTGTTAAAAAGTGAAAATTTTTTAAATTAATAAAAATAAATATACATTTATAAAAATTCTAAGCAATGTTAAACTAAGTACATAAAAATCTAAATTAAAATTAAAGTAGTTATTAGTTATTAGTACGTAAGAATGTATGTATTACAATTGAACGTATATACTGCTGACTTTTTGATTAACTATCATGTTTTAACTCTGACAACATGAACAAGAAAAAGACATTTTGTGCTAAAAATTTTGTTATTGCTATTTTCGCTATGTAAAATTTGTATTTTTACGTATTTATGGGAATTAATTCGAAAATCGAAATGAATGTGCCAGCAGTATGTAAGTTCAATTGTAATAATATCTATATGTTCTTACGCATTATTAATAACTGCGTTGACTTTAACAGTGCTTTACTCATCTAGCTTAATTCAAATATTCGCACGTACTCCTATAATATTTTTTATATTTTACGTGTAATATTTTATATTGATAGATAAGTTATTTTAGAGTATATTTTTGCGTAGATGCTGGGCGCGACAGGTGATACGCAAATTACAAACGGAAGATTATTGGTGCTTACATGGCAAGGCAGGTTTGATTATAAATGCTCTAATTAACGACAAAGCATATCGTGGCCATTGATTTATTAGGGAGAAGGAACACTGAACAACGTACATGCGCAAAGGCAATTCTAGGTCTGTCATTAGTTCATACGGGCAAATGGTCCAAGGATTAATAGGAGGTTGATTATGTTGTACAATTTGTAGCTCTGTATCTAGCAATATATCTGCGTGCACTCAAACGGAACGTCACGTGGATTATCTCCGAAACGATGTCAATTTCTTGGTGAAGCCGAGGGAAAGCAGAATGCAACAATATTAATTTCATGTAATATATCCGTTCTGGAAAGTCAAAAGATCGATGTTTATTATTTAATACACTTTCAGTCTTATTTCCATCATAAATATTGAATTAATAATATTAAATAATATTGTATTATTTTCTACACGATTAAAGTATATACAGTGAGTGCAAAAAAATATTCGTACAAAGAAAATATTTTTTAAAAAACTTTATTTTTAAAAAGTAAACATTATTCAGCGAAAAATGAGTCATTGAATTGATGTCGAATCAATACCTAATGATTTCAACATCAATTTGATGTCGATTTGACGTTTAATTGATGGGTAATTAACAATTTATTCATAAAGAATAACATAGACTGTATATGTTTCTTAAAATCATATATACCAAAAAGATGCATAATAATTATAGAAAATATATCATCTAAAAAATAAACGAAAATTACGAGTTATTGTTTGGATGCTCAAAAAGTATTCGTACAGTTAAGAAATTTAGCTTCTAAAATTAGGAATACATGCAAAGCTGGTTTGTTTATGTTAGAACAGAATATATTCATTGTATAAAATTGCTAATTAATGTTTATTTTTTACAAATAAGACTTTTTTTTATAAAAAAATTTCTTGTACGAATACTTTTTGTTCTCACTGTATAATTATTTGCTGAAATTTATGTTAAGAAAGGGTGATAAATTCTGGAGATATATTATCAGATTTGAATTCTAGTTAAAATGATATTTTTCGTAATAAATTCTCTGTACTTTATGTTTTTTAAAATCTTATTAACATTATTAAATTAACAATCAATATAATTTGTAATACTCTTTTTAACTTCAATTCTTTTAACTTTTAATTTATAATTGCATTTCGAACCGACATGCAATTTATCGAATTGAACAATGTATTTAAAAATTTACATAGAAGTATTATTAAGCACCAAGATTGTCCGCATTATGAATATAGGATTCTTTCTTTTACTTTTACTCATTTATCGGTCCATTTTTCATTATTATTGTTAATTTCATGTCTTGTTGAGAATAAAAAGATTTATTTTTCAGAATAAAGAGAATTTGCTACCGTGGCAAATAAAGATAAAATAACGATCGGAGATTCCGGTTAAAATAACATTAGAAAAGTGTATTTTGCAGAAAGGGATAAAAACGTCATATACAAACAATTTTATTTAACTCCGGTGAAATTAAATTATACATATATTGAAATTAAATTATACATATAGATATGTTATATATAAAACTTATATTAAAAATAATAATTTTTAGAACCAGCTCTTTTCTAGAGAAAGAAGAATTATAAATTTTAGCAAATTATATTTTAATCGTATTGAAAATAATATGACATTATCTAACATATATCATATTATTAATATTTATAACGAAAATACTGAAAATATATTATATTAATATATCTTGAACATTATATATCGCAAAAACATTTGCATTTGTTATCTTGTACTAATCTATATACTTCCGTTCAAATTTTTTTAAAAGTTTTTTTTCGCAGTTTTCAATTTAATATTTTCGCTAGAAAAGTTATATATATATAAATTTTCATTAATTTTTAAAATATTCATGTTGTGTGTATAATATTTCAAATATTATTATGACATCATATTATATAGAGAAGAGTCGAACCTATTTACAATTTTTGCTCTCTAATAAGGCGTAAATAAAGTCTAATCGTAAAATCGAAGGTACTGTTGAAAAAATTATTTAATTTCTTTTATTTAGGTTTGCTTTAGGTTATTTTGACGTCTCTCACCTATGTTGAACTATAATGGAAAATGTAAAAATGCTTTTACTGGTCCGATTTGAAACTATTGGTTTCCTATTTTTATAGACTTTTAAATAGAATTTTAAAATATTTTTAAATATATTTTTGTTAGTATTGAGTAAAAACGAGCAATTTGATAGTCAAAGATAAAAATTTTATTAAAAAAAAAATTATTGACAGTTTATATATTTTATTAGAATTAAAATCAATGAAACTCAATTAATCTGAGTTTGATGACTCAGATGAATTGATGTTTTACTGATTTAATTCCTTGGATTAGATCTGGTCGGCCGATCATCAGTACTACAACCATTATAAGTTATCTACTTTATTATAAGTCCAATTTGCACATTCAAAAAGAAGTCTGATTTGGACGGAACCTTCCGAACTTTGGAACAAATTTTACAATAAACCCAAAATGATCACAAAACGCTTAATATTTTTAAATTCTATACTCTTTAATTATCTTAAATCTTTATCTTTCAAATTTTTAATACTTTTTAAATAATGATTTATAAAGATTCTCTTTTAAAAAATTTTGGCTGATGGTTGAAAATACATATTTGTGTTTATTCTATAAATGTTATGATAGAGAACTGCTGTTACATATTCGGTGTCTTATAAGGACTTTACATTATATAATGAATAGCAAATTTGCTGAACATATTCATTTAAATTAAAAAGGTATTTGGAACACGGTCTGATTTAGGCCACTGTCCCCTGACACTGAGAGAAAAATGTCGAAGTATTGCGAAGCAAAATGTTACTTTCGAAATTTGATTATGATGACAAAATATATATTTATGTGAAATATATCTTATTACTGTGAAATATATCTCATTAATTGCAAAAATAAAATAAATGACTTATTTTATTTCATCTGTATTTAAATAAATATTTATTTCAGTGAAATAAATATATTTCTCACAAATACATTTTTAGATATCTTTTTCTCAATGTATCTTTAAATATTTAATATAGATTTAATTTAATATAAACTTAAGTGAGATAACATTTAGCATATTCAGCTATCTGCTTAGCAGCAGTGCAAATCGTTCGTTTCTTGAATGAAATCCGCAGTCATTTAAACTTGAAATTTTCAAATCGACTATCTTCGTGTGAATTTAGTGGTGATGTAAATTTTGTGTCGGCGTATGGTCGAACGATTCCGATTTCTACTCGTTAAACTACGAGCGCTCACCACTAGTATCACTTCAAAGGGGATAATCGCCGAGGGAATTATCGGGAGTTCGAAATGGAAATGATATCTTTCTCGTTTTGAACAGGAACGTACGGGACAAGAACGTAGTTTCAGATTTGGTTGTGTAACCAGGATTCGAATCATTGCGCACTTAAACATGCCCGTAAGTTGGGGATGCAAGAGCTGATGTACGAGGGAGAAGCGATCGACGGAACTTCTGGAACTCGCGGAGACGGATTACGGTAGAATGAATGATGCGTATCGGCTCGATTTTGCCAGGATGACAGACCTCATGCTCGTTAAAGTGCGAGCGCTTCAAAGAGCTCTTTGAAAGGAGGTATAGTCGTGATGAGTGGGGAAAGCGCGTTATTGAGCTGGGCACTGCTAGAAAGCTAGGGAACGAAGTTTAATTTCAAAAGTGGAGGATACGCTGCCGGTCGATTCGAACCTCCATATTGCGAGCAATAGTTCATATTGATGACTCTATATCGTGGACTTGATCTATCTGTCGAAATCTATATTTTTTTTATTTGGACATTGTTCGAGTTAGTAAATGAATTACGAGAGTTGAAAACGTACACATATA
>Ga0157364_1005104_pt1 | contig 13278 bp, 6 predicted proteins | sample AttsexASBM2_FD_111476 | JGI IMG/M metagenome (GOLD analysis project Ga0157364, IMG submission 111476) | Fungus gardens microbial communities from leaf cutter ant in Ribeirão Preto, State of São Paulo, Brazil - Atta sexdens ASBM2 | ecosystem: Host-associated > Fungi > Mycelium > Unclassified ... | reverse complement strand
TAATTACTAATAATCTAATCGCAAATTAAAAAACGGAACTGTTATTATAATTGTATAATAAGCAACAAACAGAGATTTATTAAAATCTCTCTCTTTCTCTCTCACCACAATTCTTACATAATTTTAATAAATTTCCTTCTCAGACTATTTTTACCATTTGACTTCTCTCTTTGGACTTAACATGATTCTCGCCCTTGAACGAGGATTTAGTTATATCATTATATATAACATTATGATGATATTCTTATGAACATGGGATAACATTTTAGTTGCTTTTAATGTATAAGAATTGAATGATATTGTATCTCAAATATATATTTTTATTGTAATCTAACAATTTTTATGCTCATTTTTGATTGTTATCTTGTTGTTTTATTTATGAAAAGTTACAAAAATCTAAAGTTCCAAATCCAAATTAATTAGAAAAGAAAAATTATTAGATGTCAGAAATGGCACAGCCGCAATTCTAGTGTAACGACATTGTATGCTCTGCTATTGGTAATAGTAGATCATATAAACCCTCGCTCGAGCTGTTTATTTACTTACAATGCTGCGCTGTTATGCCGTTGTTATTATTGGGCACTGCAAACGCGCGCTGCTTATGTTAATATTTTTGTGCGGAGAGTCGAATGAGCAGGTAACTCTTGTCGCTCCATATCTCATCGCATTATCCTTCATAACGTGGTTGCGACAAATACGGGAAAATATCTAACGCTAAAAATAAAGTTCATGTCACGCTACACATTGAATTCGGATAGCCAACTGCAATTCACTGAATCGAGCAGATTGAAGTAACTAATAATTCAAATTGTAAATTTTAGAATAGGTGATCTTCTATTTTTGTGATTGTGATACGTAGTATAAATCTAATCCAAATCAGTGATGCGTAGAATAACATGGATTTTCAGCATACAAATTTTTGTAAGATTGAATTCAGACAAGTCAAGTATCAAACAGTGAACAGCAAATCAGTGACGATATTTTTACGCCATTGAAATATTGACTCGTTGATTACGATTTACTATTCACCGCTTGACGCGTCTTACAGTCTGAACCCACCTTAATAATTAATGAGTGAGTGTATATTTGTATAAAATAATTTAATTATAGAGAAACTCTATGGAGAAAATATGATTAAGTCTGGTTGAATAAATAGTAATTCTGATGGGAAATGGACGAATCAGAATTTTATTAAATCTATTAGAATTCTAGTTAGATAGCTAGTATTTTGATTGGTATAATTATTCTGGTACGTAAAAATAAGAATTCTGGTAGATTTTATCAGAAATATTGTATTAATCAGAATTCCAGTTATCTCAATTAAAATTCTAATAAATTTAACCAGAAAATTTTGATTCGTCTATTTTTAGCCAAAAAATTTTTTCAACATGTTTTATAACGACCAAATTATTCTTACGTTACAATTTTATGCTAACATGAATCTTAGAGTCCTATCCAGATAAACTTACATAGTCACATAAATGTATGCAATGTATGTATAAAGATAATTATCGCATTTCAATCATGAGAACGCACGTAAAGTTTATGATCTATGTTAGCGTAAAATCATAAAGCCTTAAACACAAAGTACAGGCAATAGGAAATAGGGAATAAGAAACGTCAACAGAACGTATCAGAAGAATGTATACTGAAATGCATGATTTCTGATACGTTGAAATCTATTATTCTCTGTTTCTATTGTCTGTGCTTTTCATTGTGTTTCAGATTTAAGAATTAGCCAATAAGCATATAGAATAATTCAACTAATCATAAAGCATTCATAGGGCAAAATCCATAGACGTTGCTCAAGTTTCAAGATGATCATATGCTAAAGCTTAAGATGTTATGGACCAATCAAAAAGTCGCAATTTAGCATTTTAAGATATTGCTTCAGATATCTTGAAATTAAGAACAGACTATGAATATCGACCATAGAATCAGCGTTCTATGAATACTAAATACATAATTGATTAATTTTTCTGTGAATATGCAGCTTTGCAAGTTTGTTTAAATAAATCTAAATAAATTCTACGGTTACCACTATGGAAATTTTTGTGATTTGATAAACTTAAATTATATATGTTAGGATTATGGTACACAGAAAAACTTAAGCAGGAAAATATAAGTATTAAGGAAATCAACAATTTTGGATTTGTTACTGCTTACGTTAGGAATGGTTTACTTGCACAACTATTGCAATTGCCAAATCACAGCGACTTCTGCGTAAGAAGTTTTGTTTTCCAACGTTGTGATTGATTTGTGTGTAATTGGCTCGTGTACAATTGATATACATCCCTTACATTTTAGCCTTACGGTGTTTCTACTGTGATTAACCAATTCGCTTACTGTTTACTTTTTACCGCTTACATTTTTTTATATGCCATGACTCTTATTCTTGTCTCAAGACAATAAGTCAATCTTATTTAAAGAAAAAGAAAAGAAAAAGAATAGAGAACATTGATTTAACTTTAAAGATGTATAAGTGGCACTCTTTCTGTTTTATAATTGTGTTAATTTGTACTTTAAACAAACTATAATATATATATAAAAATTGTGTTAAAAATATTCCCTTTTTATTGAATACACTTTTATAATTTATTTATTTGTTATTATTTTTATTGCTAAACTAAAATTTAAAAAACTATAACAAAAATTAAATTTTTTTATAAGTATTTTAAAAATTCAAAATAACTTATGCAAAGTTTCATTACGATTTACTGATTAGTTACAAAAAAATATGAAATAAATAAATATTTTGTTTATTTACTGGGCAACTAGTTTATGCATTGCAGTATAACTTTACAGAAAAAAATCTTGAACATAATGTTACTTATAATAAAAAGTTACTTACTTATAATACTTATAATAAAAAGTTGAGATTTTTGTCATTCATTTTATATAATACATTTCCATACATTTTTATTAGAGCAAATTAAAAAAATACTACTATTTCTTAAAATACTATTTCTTAAAATAATTTATTGATCCAGATGGTAAACTGTCACCGAATATGTGTTTTATTTTTAAGTGTGATTTAGAATAATATCTATAAATTTTCATAATTTTGTTATTAAGTTGAAATGTCATCTATACATCCTTAATATAATTTTAGTTTTATACTGTATAACGTTAAGATAAGATTGTACGATAGAATATTTTAGTATCGTCAGAAATGCTTTTTGCGAAGGTTAATTTACATTAGTGGAAACAGGTAATAAGAACATACCTTTCGTGCTACAGATCGTTCAGGCGCATATAAAATTTATACGTCTATAAATTTATAATGCACTAGATAAAGAATCAAATTACTGAACTGACGAAAAGGCACGATATGTTAATTGCTAATGCATGTGATATATCTTTCGCGCAATATCGAGTTTTAATTGTATATTCTCAATTAACCGCTTTTCGAAATTAAATCATGAGCTTGAGTCGTGTCACGTCGTACGAACGAACTCGTCCCTGCCGTTTTTGGATTATTTTAGTCTTCGGTCAGTAGCGAAATGTCGCGGGAACGGGAAGGATCGGTAGAGAGATGAGCGGTCGTCGCAACGCGTTCAATCAGTTAAATTCGGTCGTAATTAACTACACGGGACGCTCGTCAACCGCACAGCGTAAATTCGGTGTATGGTGTATGTACATATGTACATTGGTGATTCGTTCGGGCGCGTTTCTCGCTCAATTCATTCGATCGAAATCTGTCGCGCGAATCTAATCACAATCGGCGGTATCACATTTCTGACTATATTCGTCAGTCGTAATTTATTTGTGTTACTCGTATTACAAGTTATAAGGCGGGATTAGCAATCGCATAAACTGCGAGCGTATGTTATTGTAGCCGTTATAAACGCGGAGTATTAGCAAAGTCGCACCGCACGAAGTTGGCCGCGATACCTTCGGCTTCGCCCGGCGCGAAATTGGCAACAATAAACACCGGCCGTTCGTCATATTGCGTTGTCGTGACGTCACGAGGTCATCGCGAACACCGCGTCGGTTACAGTTTCGTACGCGTCACTTGTTTTCGCATTCTCGAGTATTCTTTCACATGAAGAAATGTAGAATTTACGTCGAGAGTGCCGTTCGAAGTTCCGAGTGATCGCCATGTTCCTTTGATTAATATATACGCGAGTTTGTGCTGTGTTGTGATATAATGTGCAATGAAGGAAGCATCTGAAAGGAGTCTGAGAGGAGGAGAAGGCCTGGAAGGCATCAGGCAATGCAGAATATCCGTGGTAAGCTTTGTTCGTTATCTTTTATTCGAAGATTTAATCATTAATCTCCGCGACGGTTATAAAAATACATTTCGTGAGTTGTTCCATGAAGATAGATCCAAGCCAAGCAAGAACGATGAATTCGAGCTTGGTTCGTGTTCGTGATATCATCCAGTTTGAAATAAATTTATTCAAATAAAAGAAAGAATTTGATTTTCGAATCGAAGCGGATCTTGATACTTAATAATATTTGTATGTAGATTTAGAAAAAAGGAGACGGTTATAGGAGGAGTAAGACAGTTATGGATCTCTCATCTATATATATGTAGGTGAGAGATTATGGAATATTACCGAGAATATTATCGAGATATCTTGTGCAGTTTGTACAGTTTGTGTTACATTATGGAAACGATTGTCAAAATTACTTTTTCACAGTTCACAGTCTGTAATGGACATTATAATGGTTGCGTTCGAAAACGTCGTTCGGATGTCTTTTTGAGAGATCATGCCTCGGATTCATCTTGTTCTTGTTTAACGTTATAATATTAAACAAGGACAGATGACGAACGCAGCTAATATTGTCATTAGTATTTATTGCACTGGCGTAAAAGCTGCATTTCAGGTTTGCAGACAGAATGTTGAGCATGTATTTGAAATACTTTTATTTAAAATATAGTATTTGTAATACTATATTTATAATTATTTCTTTAATAAAATAAAAAAAAAATTATTTACAAAACGAAAATTCTGAGAAAAAAGCATTAGGCTTTTAAATAATTTCAAGTATATATCGGATCAAGTAATTCGGTATTGTTTTACAAATTCAATTCATATTTTTGCTTATAAATATGAATCATCTCCGCCGTCAGTCTTATTTAAAATTCTTTCTTTCTCTAAAATTTTAATACGTTTCCGGTAAAATTTATGAAGTGAGAAGTCTATGTTCTGTGATCACTGAATTTGACTGGTGCTCCGATTTATGATTTCTCACTTATTCTTAAGTTTTTAAGATTTTTGCGAATTCACTTGGTCTAATTTCGATGAGCATGTAATCAAGTAATTTCTATACATACAAATTCATCTTGTAAAGTGTTGGCTTTTATTAATATTACTTAATTGCTTTCGTTAATTTGCTTTTCGTCTAATTTGCTGATTTTGAATATAATTCAAATTTATAATTATTCGAATTTATATAAATATATTTTTTATTTATCCAAAGTTTGTAAATTTGATTTAGAAGAGAAAAGAAAAAAATTTTCCATAAAAAAACTTTCTGTTTAAAGTATGAACAAAATATTCAAAGCACGCAATTATTTTTGAGATATTAATTATTTTGAACGCTGTTATAATTTGAATATATTTGCATTTTACAGATTTATATTGCAACTCCGCTGCGCGTCGATGTATTGGTAAGTATGAAATTATTGAAATACATATATTTGTTTCTTCATTTATTGTGCATAGGAGAGTTATAAAATACATAAAACATGCATATGATATAGATGATGTATTTCTTTTTTACTAAATATCTCACATTAAATTAATAAAAATAAAATAAAAGATTCACGATTAAACATCGCCATAGTTTATGTTGAATTATAATAACGAAATTGATTATGATAAGGAAATTACGAGAAAGAGAGGAAGATTGTACTTGATAATATATGCGATAAAAAGGATATAATTAGAGTTTCTATGCACAAAACAAGTCTCAGCACAAAAGCCGTCTTTGCGTGCACGATCAAACTGCCGTGACAGTAAAAATCGCGAAAAAAATATTGCAAGAAGCATGATGTCTAATAGAGGCTCGGCAAAGCACCGTAACAGTTCGATAGAAAAGATAAAAGATAAAACTGCGTCGTAACAGTGCGCAAACTTGCAGTGCGAACGAACTTTCGAAGATAAACTGCCTGATTCGCTGACGACTCTCAAAACTTGCGTCGCAGCGTGTCTAACGTGTCGTTGCTTTTCTGTAATGTAAACTCATCGCTATCGAACAGTCGATTTAGTTTAGAATGACATACAAATATTTATCTTACAGATTTCTGTCTTGCGATTGTACTGTATCTTGACATATATCTATTATAGAATTAAAAGAATTTTGTTTTTTTTAACGGATTGAAACGTGTTTTTTTTATTCTTGTAATAAACTTGATAACAAATCGAATCGTGTAGTTAAAATAATTGAATCTTGTTTAAAAAATGCGAGTTAATATCTCTTAAAAATTATTTAACAGAAATTTATATTATTACTTATTACAATTTTAATTATTGTTATAGATATATATCTACAACGATAATTATAATAATTGTAATAATATAAATTTCTGTAAAATAATTTTTATAGAAAGTAGCACATGTGAATGCCGAGAATTGTAATATCGCAGTATTTTTGTACATTAATTCTGCATTTACAATCTGGATTTTTTTCACGAGTGAAATTTTACTTTTAAAATTCTCTGAAATAAACAAGAACCCGATTTAAGATATCTTATTAAGAAATTATTTGACGTGTAATCAAATAGAGTGTGTAATGAAATAGAGATATTGAAAAATAATCTTTAATTTCTCCATATTTTTTGAAAATTCAGAACGTTAAAAAAAACTTGACCTCAAACGGAGGAAGTGTAAATATGATTGCAGACATGCTGCAATAAAATTATTCATTTTATAATTGAAAAATATCACACTTACTCTGCCGTCACTTTTTTGGCCAGCATAACAGATTTCGCTTATAATGAGTTATTAATATTGATATGTCGGAAATACACTGAAATGCATCGCGTTCATTATTGATCGTATTTTTTAACGAGGTAATAAAATTAATGAACAAATGATAAATCCTGCTTTTAAGCTCGCTTCTTAGATAGAGTATTCCGTTCGAATATAATGAACGTTCCACGTTATATTTATCGTCGTTCTAAGTGCTTATCGGAAACGCAGCAAATTCTCATTGCACGAGCTCCGCATCGATCCACCCCATCCTTCTTAAAACTGTCTTAATCCTCCGTTAAACGCGGAGTAATAAACTCCATGGCGATTCATTAAGGTGGACTTTATGCTCTTTTTATTCTGCCTAGAGCAATGTATACTAACGTTTACAGAAAATATCCTTCTTATCGATATGTTTCGTCACCTCGTTAATTCATATTGATTTTTCTAACTTGGATTTTGATAAATAGCATCATCCTGTAAATGGTTCAAAAACGTTTGCCGCACGTCTCTCGCTAAATCCATATAATTTAGATACTCGCCTCTCTTCCCTCCATGCTATTATACGATGTTTGCTATACCAGTCGCTTCCACTTTCCGTCGACCCTTATTCCGGCTATTAATCTCTCTCCTAGGCAGTTCTGTGGAAACTCAATGCACCAAAACACGTCACCGAAAAAGTATACAATCGCAAGTTGTGCATAATGCTTCGTGCATCTCGTCATGCATTTAATACCAGAACGACTAAACTGTTGATCCACGTCATAATGGTTGCATTTAATGTTAACACAAGAGAAGAATTACACGGTTATGTGTGGAGTTAGATATATAATGTATGAAATAATAAATGTATGGAAAACAACGGAATAATGCGATATTTCGTGATTTTCATTTTTTTTACGCTGTCACTTAAATTGCTTCATAATTTGAAGTAATACCATGTGCGACGTACCGCACATTTTATATTTAAAATGATTTAGTAAATCTAAAAGTCGTAATGGTTCGTAGTAAAGATGTCCGCGTTGAAGAAATAGAATTAAAACTTGAACGTGTTCTACAAGCCGATGCGCGCCGAGTTCAAATAAAAAAGTAAGGCGAGCGAGAGTTAAACCGGGGTTATATCGGACGGAATTAATTGAAGCACTTTAGAAGACTCTATCGTGTAGCAGTTTACATAAGAATGTTGTGCAACAAATGTTTCTTCAACGTAATAACATACCTAGTATTCTAAAGCAGCTTTAAGCGCAGTCAATATAAAAGATATAATATAATTCTTGATATCTATGTTGCTTTCGATAAAAATTGTTTAACGAGAATCTCTAAAAAGCTTCGGAATAGTTGATGTATCAAATAGTTGATGTACCATAAGAATACTCGGCTTTCAGATTAACGAAACGTTTCGCCAAATGGAGAAACTTTTTATCGCGAATGAGTTTTTATCTTTGTAATATTGAAAAACTGTTAAAAGCGAACTGCTTTTACTGGTATTATGAAGTACAATTATACTAAATGTGAGATTTGATTGGTCACATCTGACATTTAAATTAAATAGAGATTTGTGGACCAGTTGTTAGAATTGCTCACAATACGTTTTAAGGCCAGTTTCATCTTTGAATAAACAATGGCCGCGTTCAGCAGAGAAAACTAATCACTAATTAGTTAGCGCTTAATTCTTCAATACGATTGATTCCTGATTTAGATTTAGCGTCTTTAGCGAAGAATTAAAGTAAGAACCAATTATATTAAAGAATCAGTAAGCGCTAATTGATTGATTTTCTCTGCTGAACGCAGCCTGTGTGATAATTTATGGATAAACAAAAGAGTAAAAAAGTAAGAGTATGAGAGAGTAAGAGAGTGAATTGAAGCTTCTCGAAAGATGAACCAACTCAGTCTATTCTATAGAATTTTTTTATTTATATTCAAATTCATGTCAATAAATTGTCGAATTATCTACCGATCGATTTTCCTATCTGCGAGTTCCTAAATGCGAGAAAATGTCTTGCCAGTCACGTGTTCCGGCGATCGATATTTAATAGCGGCTGTCACGGTTAGGAATTCGATCGTAAAACTTTCATCTCAATGGCGCTGAACTCACAAACTACGTTGAAGATTTTATCGTGTGACTGCTGCAGGAGTGAGTATATATTTAGCAAGCGTGACATAAAAAGAGTTTGTCGGCGATTCTCATCGATCTATTTTCTGACTACCTCGAGAGTGAATTAACTAACGTAAAATTTTCATTTAAATTGTGAACACACATATATTTGTATTGAGAACAAAAATGGGATATGTTGGATCAACTATTTTCATCGATCTCTGTTATCGATAGTGCGTTATAAACGCTTCAATAGTTGTAGTCATGGAAGGTCTAAAGCAAACATGATCAACAGTTCTCGGAGTGATACAGTGCACGGATTGTTTCTTGTGTATAGACACCTATTATCATATGAAAGCAACAGACGTTGGACGGAGATAGATTAATTCGAATCTGTATTAATTAAGATTGGCTATAACTTGTTTACAATTTACTAAACAAAATAAAGCGGTACCAATATCACTTATCATGTAAATAACTTCATATTTATTTATAATAATTAAATTGATGAAACATTAATATTAATAACGAATAATCCGAACTCTCAGAAAGACACAAAATTTTATTCTACTTTCAATTACCGCTGAAAAATTACTGTTTTCATATTTACATTTATTTCGGTTTTTTTATAACGATATTGATTTTTTTTCCCGTATATCTGTAATATTGTATTCCGAAAAAATTATTAACCTTTTAAAACAGTCATGTACACAATTTATTAATTAAACTATTTTATTAATTTGTTTTGTCAATTTAAAGAATTTCTGAAAAGAATTTTTATTAAAATGCTTGTTAAATATGGAAGTGATATCTCCGTATTTCTAATATTTCATTAATTTGTTCAAGAAAATATAAGAAAAGTATACTCTACGTATTTTAATAAAAATTATATGAAAATGATATAAAGTATGACATCACTAAATAAAAATATACAAGAGAAGGTAATTTATGATATACTTACATATAATAATCGATTATATCAAGAGAGAGAATGTTTACTTTATAAGAACATTCTGCAATACAAGCTTTCCAAATCGGCCGTTTTACGTGAAACGACATAATAAAAGCTCACTACGGCACTAAAAGCCGCGAGGACAAACGCAGATTGAAATACGAGACGCCTCGGGACTAATCCGAAGCCGGTTAAGGGAATCGCAAGGGCACATCCGCGACAGATGCTCCCGCAAGCGCGAGAGTACAATACGTTCAGTCAGCACTTGCAAGCAAGCATGAACGAGTCTCCTGCGCGACAGCTAGAGCGGCATACAACAAAGCGTATAGAAATAGAGCCGGAAAGAGTATACACTTTTGTATTGTGATATCTAGCAAAATTTGCGCGTTAAATTTATTCGAATTTAAGCCGAGTTAAATACGGGATAAGTGGAAATGCGAATGTTGGAAGTAGAAGAGATATGTGCAAAGATAAATTTAAGAGGACAAAGAAGAGGAAAAAGATGAAACAAAACATACATGTATATCTTAAATAGGAAAGGGGGAGAAGAGAGAGAGAGAGAGAGAGAGAGAGAGAGAGATTTTGTCCAATGCAACTCGCACGAAGAGCAATACGAGCAGTAGCTAAGAGGGATGCAAACGTCATGCTCGAGGCTGAAATACTAAAGTGAGCTTAAATGCGTTGCCATAGGGACCGGGGGTCGGGAATCAGCGGGGTAAGTAGATAGATATAGGACGCGAGGTTGGAAGACGGGGCGCACAAGTATGCCATGTGCATGACGACGACGACGACGAGATTCCCGTTGTACGCGCCGTCGCGTCTTTTTCCATTTCTTTCTTTCCCTCTCTCGGCTTCACTATTTCATTCGAGGGATCTCCATGGGTTTCCTTTTCTCTTCCCTCGCAACATTCAGTGCGCCACTTAACTGGCCGGAAGTAAGTGCAATCGAGATTTTCATGGATTTCACGCGCGAAATTGAAACCTATCCCTTTCCGTGAGATCAACCGCGAATGCAGAGATGCATTCTCACAAACCCGGAGTGTTAGGCACTCTTCCCCTCCCTCTCCCCCTTTCGTCTTCGGCCGGGACGGATGCTCTTATACTTTTTACGAAGTATACGAAAGAGGAACGGCGAGAATGGCTGGATAGGAAAGTTCCTCTGGAAAGTGGATTCGCGCATGGTAGCAACGGCTGTGAGAAACGGAACGTACTTCGTCGTACGTCGTTATTTGGTCGGGTTATATGAATTTAAATTTATCCAAAGTGTCGCGTACGCGAATAAATTACCGAGCGAGAAGCGGAGCGTCCATTATAGCTTCTCTCCTGACGAGGAATGAAATGAATGGTGGGAGCTCGCGAGGTCGCCATGATTACGGACTGCTTTGAAAAATTTTCTGCTAGACGCAACCGGGGAGGCAGGAAATGTAGACGATTCGAAGAGAATATTTTATCGGAAAGAAAGACTCGCAGTGGGGAAAGAATCGGGGAGAAGATATTGGTAGGAACGATCCACACGGGCTTTACAAAGTCCTTTTATAAACGAGTTCATGTAAAAGAGTGAGAGATATGGAAAAAGAAAACGGGAGTCTTGCCGAATTTCGCTACGCCCTAAATACGTCCAATACGTAACATTTGCATTTGTACGCATGTAAGTCTTCTTGTATATCTCGCAGGTACATTTCCGCAACGGATGCACCGGCGCGAAAGAATTCTTGGAAATCTTTAGTAAATCCGTTGATATCGAAGCAGGAACATTCTCGCGACATCAAACTCCAATAAATTCCTTTTATTCTCGCGCGATATCGAGACGTCAAAATATCATTCGCGACACATTTTGTTACAACCTTTTTTGGACTTTATTTTATTTAAATACACAAAATGAAACGCTTTTTTTGTCAAATTGGAACTTTTAGAAAGTTATCGATGCAAATACGAAAAAGAAAGTAAATTTGAGAAGAGAAACTTGGTACACACATTGTGTGTCGAAATTTTTTTATCGTTCTCATTTTAAAAGTCTTTCGAAATGAAAAGTTACAAGTTTTTACCAAGTTTCTCGTGGATGCTAATTTTTTCTTGCTTTGCTTGTTTTCTTACATGTAAAACCTCTCGTTTATAAAATATACGTGAAAATCACGTCGATTTAAAAAATACGACCGCACACGATGCGACGTAATGAACGTGAGCACAAAGTAATAAACAAGCGAGTGCAATTCTCGTACATATTCTGCTACACTCGCGTTTCTCAATTTCTATAAAGTAAAATGTAATAGTAGGAACAGAGGATATTTATTCCTGTCTCGAGCCGACGCGACGACTCGAACACGGGCATCTCGCGGCCGTTTATTATTTGCAACGTAAGCCGTCGCACGTCCGTAACAATACTTCGTAAGTCCGTAATTTGCATCTCGTTCCGGATGTATTCCGTGTCGTCTGCTACGTATCAGCTCCGGGAGACTGTGCCGTCATTAAACGAGTTTTCCCCGCGTGCGTTTCCCTCTTCCAGTCATGCGACGCCTTTCCGCCTGTCCAAGCTTTCCTGGACGTTTTTCTTTGTGTTTGCTTCGGGCGGCTTGTCGGTCCCGGGAAAGATAAAAATTTTCTATATTCTTGCCACGATCAACTTGGTCAGAATTACGAAGGACACAACAAAACGATGAAGGTGACATCGCAACCGCAACACCGCGAGATAAAAGCCGCGACAAGGAATACTTTATTAAATCCGGACCCGTCTGTCGTGAATGAAAAGAGCAGAGATCCTCTGTGAAAGCAAGACCATAAAAGGACGAGGTCGACGGCAAATCGTCCTTCTCGTTACTTAGAACGCGGGTTGATGACCGCAGAATGGAAGGAGCAGGCGAAGGTGAGAAGCTCGGCATCATGGTTACTTCGTTAACCCTTTGCGCATAGTCCAGCTTCGCTACATTCAGGCACGCCGCGCCGTAACGAAATTTAGCGCGGTCGTCAAAGGTGGAAATAGTCGCAGGTATAATATAGAGACACGGCACAGACGTAGTCCGATCCTTAAATAAGAAAGTTATTTAAACTAATGAACTTGTGTTTTAGTCATTGATGTAAGAAATCTATTAAGTGGCATCTACAATGAGATTTTAAAACGTAAAACTTTAGCTTTAAACCTTAACTCGTAAGAAATTGATCAACAGTTGATTCACAGTGAATTCGAATGTGAGGAAACTAATCGACTATTATTAGCCAATTTTTTCAGCTTAGGACTTAAAACGTAAAATTTACGCCTTAAAATCTCATTGTAGACGTCGTTTTAAGAATCTGTGTTTCTGCTCTTAAAACTT
>Ga0157364_1005103_pt1 | contig 13283 bp, 12 predicted proteins | sample AttsexASBM2_FD_111476 | JGI IMG/M metagenome (GOLD analysis project Ga0157364, IMG submission 111476) | Fungus gardens microbial communities from leaf cutter ant in Ribeirão Preto, State of São Paulo, Brazil - Atta sexdens ASBM2 | ecosystem: Host-associated > Fungi > Mycelium > Unclassified ... | reverse complement strand
TGCAGATGTCTTCAGGTGGTGAGTATCTACAAATTTAGAGTCTACAAAGCAGTGAGTAGACCCAGAGTCAATAAGAGCTTGGAACAGAATTTTATTAAGGTGATTCTGACCAAAGATCAAGGGAGAAGTAAGGAAAACAAAAAGTAAATGAGGATTAGAAAGAGTGGATGCATTGAGTTGAATTGGACTTATTGCTGCACAGAGAAGTTCAATGTAGCCCTCAGTCTGTGCAGAGTCCTGGGGATTGCTCTCTATTTTTCTGAGGATTTCTCAGAAGTAGTTACTGAAGCACCGTGGCCTGCTTCTTGGAACAGGAGTCCAACTTATGGTCTCCTGTACCACAATAGAGACACAGATTGTTTTTGAGATGTTTCTTACACTCATCACTGGTCAACTTGCCATTGCTGGCCAGCTTGGAAGAGAGGTTCACCTACAGAGTGTTGGGTTGCTTCTTGGGAGTGGGGGATGGAGATGACTTAAAGAAAGAGTTCTTGGCAGATGAGGCCGCTGAAGATGAATTTGCCTTATTCTAGGGGGTTGTGGCAGAACTGGAGGTGGAAGCTTTTTCTTGCTTCTGGGAGTAAGACTTAAGGGCCTCTTTCTCTGTCTACCTTGCATGGTAACATTTGTGGTCTTGTTCCCAGTAGCAGTGATCGATGGTCATCACTAAGGCATACATATCCTGGAATGAGGTGGGTTTTCCTTGTTCCCAGATGGAGATAGGATCCTGGATTTGATTGGGGAGCCTCTGGTAATAACAATAGCACAGAACACTATTCTCCCAACCTAATTGGGAGGCATAGCACATGAAGTCCACATTGTAAGTAGAGATCTTGTCACTGGGCTTCATACGGAGGTTGTCCAGCATATTGGCCACTTCATCAATAGGGTCTGAGAGACCAAAATATTGATGTAGCTCATCTACAAATAGGTTCCAGTTGGAAAGCCAGTCTTGAAGGATGCCCTGGTTTTCTTGGTTGAGGCCCACCTCAAACCAGTCCTAGGCTACTCCAGTAAAATAGGTCATTGCGAAGTTAATTTTTGCAATGTCCATGTTAAATTGTACTAGATTAGCATGGAAATATAGCCAGCATTGAAACAGGAAATTATTGAGCTTGTCAGGCTCAGTGCTGCTGAAAGTATCAGAGATATGGGCTTTAGTTCCTCTTGAATTAGTATTAGGTCCAGGAGTCTGATTAGAGTTAAGAGTATTAGCAAGTCGGCCAAGTACTTTTGCTAGTTGTTCATTAGTATTATTACTCTGCCGGAGTTTGGACCATGAGCAAGTAGAGGAAGTAGGTCTATTAGCTGTTAAGTTAGTAATAGGATTAGTAGTGGGAGCATCCTCCCAATTAGGATTGTTGTCTGCAGGGATGATACTTGGGCCAGAAACAGGTGAAACTGTCTAGCCAGATTGGATTGTACTGGAAGGAGACCTCAGAGATGAACAGCCTCTTTGATGAATTTGTCCTGAACGTCATAGTATATTTGGTGGATAAGCCATCTGGTCACTGAAATGCGAGATTGTGTTGAAGGGTGTCCCAAGTAGTGGGACTGGAGTTGAAGAATTATAGTAAGAGAAAGCCATTTAGACTTTAAAGTATGAAGTGAAATGAATTGCAGATAGAACTGTAACAGAGGGTTTAGCAGGCAGAACTGCTTAGAAGCGACAGTAGACTTGGGAGTCTGATAATACTATCAGGTACAGTTCATACTGGGGTGGAAGTCCACAGGATGGACTTGGAGATGAGTGGACTTGTAAAACAACCTTGGCTTCAGCTTATGTGCTGCGCCATCTATCTGCCACATGGTCGCAACTTCAGATGATGAAGAGAAGTCTGAGATGGGAGTGAGTGCTGAATGGTGTGTTGCTGTTAAACACTGGAGATCGAGTTCAATAAGAGATTATCTTTGTCAATTATCAGATTAGTGAATTACAATGTAACTACTAGTCTTATATAGAAACTGATAGTTTAGGAGATGTTTAGGGTCTCAGTAGTAAAACCCCTATTACCCCAAGCAGAGGTTTCAGTGTTGAGACACTGACAGAAGTAACTCCATCATAGAAGTCCAAGTTAAATAGGAGTATCTCTACTATGGAAGACAGAATACCCAGATGGTTACAACACCGCCATGAGACATGTTGCGAGAAAGGTGGCTACTATGGAAGGCAGGCTTGTATGATTTGGAGGTGGTTTCACCATAGGGACATTATTTCCAGACAGGTGGACTTGCATATGACAACTACTCTGAAGATGATAGATAAACTGAATGTATAAATCAAACCCTCAAGCAATACTTCTGTGTATATTGTAATTACTAGCAAGACAACTAGTCTAAACTCCTATCTCTTACAGAGTTTGCTTATAATAATACTTCAAGTACTACTACCAGTATTTCTCCATTCTTTACTGATAAGAGATATTATCTAAATATTACACTTTACTCCAAATGCAATATTGCTTCAAGTTAAGTCTATAATTTTGTTTTAGATCTCAATGAGTTACATAGTACTCTCAAAGCTGAAATTTCCATGGCCTAACAATATTATCAGAAATTTGCTGATACATGATGTTCTTCCACACCTGATTTCAAAGTAGATAGCAAAGTCTTTATTAAAGCTCAGTTCTTTAAAACTACTCAGCCTTCAAAAAAGCTCTCCAAAAAATATCCTAGATCTTATAAAATCATTTTCCAGCCTAGTATACTATTGTTTACCCTTTGCCTACCAGAGTTTATATACTCTATCCATCCAGTTTTCTATATATTCATACTTGAATCTGCCATATTTGACACTTTTTTTGAGAGAATACAATCAGCCTCTGTACTAGCTATAATCAATAGAGAACCCAAGTATTGTCAGATATATGAAGCTTGAATGATAGTTTTTTTATTTAATATTTCATTTTGATTTTGATTTTGATTTTTTTTTTCTTTTTGAACTTAGAGTTAGTGTTAGAGTAATATTATGACCACATTGTTATACATCAGTCACATCAGATGACATAGTAACAGTAATGGTCACAAGTCATGAGGTCACAGAAAAGGATATAAAAGGTTCTAGAAAGATGATATTATAACAATGTGTCTTACACATGTTGGCCTTAAAACAAACACATAGTCTTTAGAACAGGCTAGAGAAGTAGTAGCATAGACTATCATATTGGTCTTAACTTATATGTTATACCTACTACTTATTACATGGTAATAACTTCAAATAGTTAAAAAGAAGTGAGAAGTGAGTTTTTAATTGAAATCTAGATAAAGCTTAGTTAGAGTCTTAGTTAATTTCTAGACTGAGAATGACAGAGTATCTACTAGGTCTTATATACTAAGTTTGTAGTTAGAACTGTGGCTAAAACAGTAATAGTGTAGGGAATAACTAAAGAAATATTATAAAGACAGTTTCTAGAGTATAAAAGATAGACAATTCTGTATAGAATTCTCTATCAAGCTCTCTTATGTAAACCCTATACAAGGTTCTTTTTCTTGATTTACTCTAAGGTCTTGAAATTGTAACATTAGAACTCGATTCTCTTTCTTGAGACTATTCAATATAGGATCTTCTCATAAAAACATACTCTTTTACTATCCTTGACTAAAGGATAACATTGTTCTTTAGTCAAGAAGAATTACTAGACCTTAAGCATAAGAGATATACTAGTTAGGTAGGAAAAGCCTAGCTGTTTGTATATACTAAAGCCCACTAGTATATTTCAGATATACTATCTTGTATGGACATGTTAGCTATTTTTCTAGTATTAGCCTTGTGCTATAGATCCACTTGTGATCTATCTATGCAAAGGAATAGCAGTTGTTCTTAAAATACTACTTAGAGTAGAACATCTTTCTTAAAACAAAATTATATAAAATTTATTAAGATAGTAGTTAGAAAGAAGTAGTAAGTAGGCAGGATAAAGAGTAAGTAGGCAGGATAAAGAAAGAGCCTGCTATTACATATCAAGATTTCTTCTTCAGAGTATGAATCAGAAAGTAAAACTAGCACAGATTCTATTCTTCCTTTATATACAATATCTTCACTCACACTACTACTACTATTATCATTACCATCATCAACTGTACCCTCTCCCTTTTGCAAAATAAGTTAACATAACTTGCATACTATTATCCAGCAACAACAGGAGCAGTCCACAGCAATACAGGCTCAACTCTAAGCTTTAGCAAAAAGAGAAATAGAAGAAGCAGTAGCAGTAGTAGAAACAGGAAGTACAAAAGTGACGAGGCTACAAATATTTGATGGAATCTTATCAAAGATCTCAAGTTTTATTATAGTATGCAAACTATATATCAGAATGAAGATGAGAGAAATAATAGTGGAAAAACAGATTTAGTAGATATTATCATATGTGTAGAAAGAGTCAGCAGATATATGAAAGAAAAATATACTAAAGGACTTAGAAAAAGGATTGTTAGAATATAAGACAATGGGAAAATTTTTAGTAGATATAAGAAAGAAATTTGGGAGAAGAGATGAAGAATTAGTAAAAGTAGCTGAGTTAAAAAGACTAGAACAGAGAGAAAAAATAATGGAGGAGTTTGTACAAGAATTCAGGAGAGCAGCAAGAGGAAGTGGATATGAGAGAAGACTATTAGTAAAGGAATTCAAGAGGGAAATAAATGTTACAATATGCCAAAGACTCATAGAGTCAGAATGGCTGCCAAGTTTAATTGAGCAGTGGTATAATAGGACAATTGCTTTAGATAGGAATTGGAGAGAAAGCAAAAGAAAAGAGAAAAGGTTAAGGGGACAATAGGAATAGAGACAACAAGCTTCAAGGCACAACAATGGAGAGGCACAACAGTAAGAACTACTATAGCTTCAAGTTTGGCCAAGAAGGCAAGAAATACCTTAATAACAGGTTTAAGTAGGACCTGCTTCAATAGAAGAAGTAGAGAAGACAAATGTGGTAATAGTATACTTCAATCAGAGAACAGAATTTACTCAATGTAACTTATATGCTATAGATGTGAATTAAAAATAGAAATTGCTATAACTGTAGGAGATTTGGTTATATGGCAAGAAATTGCAGGAATAAGAAAATAGGGAACAGAATTGGGGAGAGAAGAAGACTAGAATATAGACAGAATAATAGACAAAAATTGATGATTGAAGGAAATAAGAAACAAAATAATTTAAATAGGGAGGGAAATCTAATAGTCCTTGACTAGGTCTCAATAATAATAGGTTTGCAATGTTCTTTAGAGTAATAGAAAATACATCTATATACAACCTTGACAATGGAGATCTGTTAAGAAAAGTGATAGTAAAGATTGGTTTGGAAAGAATCAATATGCAAGAAGGAGTAAAGATGAAAGCATTGTTGGATAGTGGAGCTACAGGATTGGTAATGAGTTCAGAGTTTGCAAAGAGACAAGGATTGAAGTTAAAGAAAATGGAAAGGTTTATATATATAAGAAATGTGGATAGAAAATTTAATAAGAAGAAGCCTATAAAAATATGGTAGAAGTAAATATTTATTACCAGGGGTATAGAGAGAGGACAAAGATTGATGTGATTGGGAGGTAAAAGTGGAATGTGATCTTGGAAATGCCATAGCTAACTTACCACAACTCTGAGATTGACTGGAGAACAGGAGAAGTGAGAATAATAAGGTGTATAGAAAGCAGTGGAGACTGAAGCAAGGAAAATCAGGGTAGTAGAAACAGAAGAAAGAGGAAAGAAGGAAAGAAGCAGAAAAGAAACAGAAAGAAAAAGAGGAAAAACAAAAGAAGGAAAAGAAAAAACCAAAGAAAGAAAAAAAAATAGAAGTAAGGAAAGTAGCAGAAGAATGGGAGATTTGGGATGAGAAGGAGAAAGCAGCAAAGTCAGAGGAAAAGATGAGGAAGTTGGTTCTAGCAAAATTCCATAAGTAGATCTATATCTTTGAAAAGAAGATAAGTGAATGAATGTTCACAAGAAAGTTATAGAATCATGTAATAAATACAAAAGAAGAATTTGTGCCAAGGAAAGGGAAGGTATATCTGTTATCAAGAGAAGAGTAAGAGGAGGTATGTGAGTTCATATCTGAATAATTGAGGTAAGGGTTATTAGACCTTCAAAATCACCTCAAATGGCACCAGTGTTTTTTGTAACCAAGAAAGATAGAAAGAAGTGGATAGTGCAGAACTATAGGTATTTAAACAAGTGGACAGTAAAGAACAATTATCCTTTATCTCTGATTTCAGACATAATAGAAAATATTGGTACAAAAAAAGTATTTACAAAAATAGACTTGTGATAGGGTTATAATAATGTGTGGATAAAGGAGAGTGATAAGTGGAAGGTGGTGTTCACTACACCAGAGGGGTCATTTGAGCCAACAGTAATATTCTTTGGACTTACCAATTTTCTAGCAACATTTCAAACCATGATGAATAAAATTCTGTGGGACCTCATCAATACTGGGAAAGTGGCAAATTTTATTAATAATATAATTATTGGTACAGAGACAAAAGAGGGATATGATGAGCTGGTAGAAGAAGTGGTGAAAAGGTTAGCAGAAAATAATTTGTATGTAAAGCTAGAGAAGTGTAAGTAAAAGGTTAGTGAAGTTAGGTTTTTAGAAGTGGTAATAGGACCAGAGGGAATAAAGATGGAAGTGTTGTGGCAACTACTTATCACAAAGACAAATGATCACACAAGCAGTAAATCTCTTAAGTTGGATATCAAGTGGGAAGCTCACAAGAAAACTCAACAAGGAATCTCTGCTAAATTAGAGTCTTATATATACAAAGTACACATGGTCCACGTTACAACCTCATGTCCACCTCATTTCCTATTTAAGGCTATCATGTTGTATACATGTACCCTGATGTCATCTTCCAGATCTTTCCACCATGTTCTAGGCCTATGACATCACACCATGTGATCTGTCATGTGACTGCAGTGTCATGTGCCTCTTTATTGTCCAAAAGAAAAGAAAAAGAAAAAGAAAAAGAAATTCAATATAAAATCAGAAAAATAAAAGAAAAGAAAAATAAAATTGTTAGTGTTCAAGTGTTCCATAACAGAAAGAAGAGAAGGTAAAAGGAGTGTTAGATTAGCTAACACCAAAGGGTATCAAGGATATGCAGAAGTTCTTAGAATTGGCAAACTATTATCATTGATTTATCAAGAACTTTGTGTCCATAGCCAGACCATTGCATGATATGGTCAAAAAGGATTAGAAGTGGGAATAGACAGATAGACAAAAGGAGGTGTTTAAGAAGTTAAAAGAAAAATTTACAAAAAAACTGGTGTTAGCAGCACCAGACTTAGACAAAAAAATGAGAATAGAAGTAGATATGTTAGATTATGCTACAGGGGTGTTTTATCTATAGAGTGTGAAGATGGAAAGTAAAGACTGGTGGTATTTCTCTCAAAATGAAACTGAAAGAAATTATGAGATTCATGATAAGGAGATGTTAGTGGTAATACAAGGATTAGAAAATTAGCAGTATTTATGAGAGGATGCCAAGTACAAGTTCAAAGTCTGGATAGACCATAAGAATTTGGAATACTTCAAGAAGGTACAGAAGTTGAGCCAAAGACAAGCTTATTGGGCATTGTATTTGTCAAGGTTTGACTTTATCTTAAAACATATTCTAGGCACAAAAATAGGGAAGGCAGATGAACTTAGTAGATGACTAGACTAGAAAGTAAGAGTAGAAAATAATAATAATAATTAAGTATTTATAAAGAACTGTTGGCTGTGTAGTTTACATGAAGTAGTAATAGAAGAACCTGAAGTAGATATAGTAAAAAAGATAAAAAAAGCTAAGAGTAATAATGAAAAAGTAGTTAGAATAGTAGAAAAGATGAAGAAAGCAGAAGTAAAAGTAGTAAAAGGAGACAAATGGCAGATAGAGAAAGAATTGGTATTGAAAGAGGGTAAAATATATATGCTGAGGAATAAGAATTGAGAGCAGAGATAACCTGGTTGTATTATGATATACCAGTAGCTGAATATGGAGGAAAGTGGAAGATAACAAAGCTGGTAACGAGAAATTATTAGTGGCCAGAAGTAATGAGAGATATAGAAAAATATGTAGAAAAATATGATATATGTCAAAGAATGAAGAACAGAATAAAGGTGCCAGCAGAAAAGGTAAAGTTGAGTGAAGTACCAGAAAAGTTATAGACATATCTAACAGTAGACTTCATTACAAAGTTACTGGTAGTAGTTGGAAAAGATGCAATTCTAGTTGTCTACAATAGATTGTTCAAGATAATACATTTTGTGGTAACAATGGAAGGAACATTAGCAGAGAGGTTAGTGAGGTTGTTTAGAGATAATGTGTAGAGGTTGTATGGGTTGTCAGAGAGTATAGTGTCAGATAGAGGACCATAGTTTGCAGTAGAGATGATGAAGGAGTTGAATAGGATATTGGGAATTGAAATGAAGCTGTTGACATCATATCACCCACAGACAGATGGGCAGACAGTGAGAATAAACCAGGAGCTAGAACAGTATCTAAGGTTCTTTGTTAATCATAGGCAAAAGAATTGGCTAGAATAATTAGCATCAGTAGAGTTTGCAATTAACAATAAGGCATATTTGATAACTAAGGTATCTCCATTTATAGCAAATTATGGAAGAATGATGAGAATAGGAGCAGACTTAAGGAGAAAAAGAAAAATAGAAAAAGTAACAGTTTGCAGAGAGAATGAGAAAGATGCAGGAAGAAGCAGAGGTAACATTGGCAAGAGTACAGGGGGAGATAAAGAGACAAGCAGATAGAGAAAGAAAGAAAGCTGAAGAATGGAAAGTGGGAGATAGGGTTATATTGAGTACAAAAAATTTGGTATTTAAGAAAAGACTGGCAAAAAAGTTAGTAGATTGATATGTGGGTCTATATACTATTGATAAGGTAATTTCTACCAATGTAGTCAAGTTACAACTGCCAATCTTAATGAGAATAGAATGTTAGTTGAGTAGTATAATACAAGAATCAAGTAGAGGGGCAGAAAAAGGTAGAAGTAAAACTAGTGGAAGTAGAGAGAGTTAAAGAATAGGAAGTAGAAAAAATTTTAAACAAAAAGAAAGCAAAAGGAGTAGTCAAGTACTTGGTGCAATAGAAGGGGTTTATAGCAAAGCATGATAGTTGGAAGAAGGAAGAGAATTTGGAAAATGCAAAGGAATTAGTAGTGGAGTTTGAGGGAAGGATAAATATAGAAGTGAGGAGATAGGAAAAGTTAGATTTAGCAGAAAAAAAGGACTTTAGAAGGAGAGAGTTGCTAGAGAAGTATATAGTAAAGATATTATATAGATAGAATGATGGAAAGTTTGAGAATGAATATTTAAGGAAGTTAGAAAGAAATTAGCAGAAGTAAAAGAAGAAGAATAAGATAATATGAGGAGATAAACCAACAAGTTTCTCTGGGAGTAGGAATCTTAAAAGGAGATAATGTCAGATATATGAAGCTTGGATAATAGTTTTTTTATTTAATATTTCATTTTCATTGTCATTTTCATCTATTTTTCCTTTTTGAACTCAGAGTTAGGATTAGAGTGATATCATGAATATGGTATCATACATCAGTCATATCAGATAATATGATAATAGTAATGATCATAAGTCATGAGATTACAGAGAAGGATATAAAAGGTTCTAGAAAGATGATATTATAACAATGTATCTTACATATAGTCTTTAGAGTAGGCTAGAAAAGTAGTAGCATGGATTATCATAGTTTAGTATAAAAGGTAGATAATTCTGTATAGAGTTCTCTATCAAATTCTCTTATATAAATTCTATACAAGGTTCTTTTTATTGACCTACTTTAAGGTCTTGAGATTGTAACAAGTATGAGATTTCTCAGATAGTAGACTCTAAAATCAATTATTGATAGATATGTAAGCTTTTATATAAGATGATTTGGTTAGGGTATAAAGATACTAAAAATAAATCTGAGTAAATTTCCATATTTAAACTCACCTATGCTACTGATTTGATATCTGATTTATATATTGCATATTTTACCAAGCCTAATCTACTTCTATTATTTTAATTATACTGTTGTACTTGTTCTCTGTCTTTATACACTTTTAGTAGAAATTATTATTATTATTTTAATTTAATTTCAGCTTCTATGCACTCTTTATGGTATTTCCTTTTTAAAAATTTGGACTTTTATTTTTCTTTCTATTTCTTAATTTTCTTACTCACACAGTATAGATATAATAGTCTAAGAAAATGAATTCAAAGTAATACAAAAACAAAATCCTATTTTAGTAGAAGACAGACAATAGAGTTCTCTCCTTTACCACTCTCTAACTTTCTTCAAACTTTTCTTCATTGTCTCCATCTTTTTCTTTGTTCTTCTCATCACTACCTCATATATTCTTCTTAAAACACTACTTCTGTTTGACTATGGTCCCAATTCTTGCTAATTAGGCCATATTCTTCTCCTAGCCCTCCACTAAGTCCCAGAAGAACTTTCCAGTGCCCTGATATTCTTCTATGAGATTCCAGAGTATCTTTTCAATAGCACTTAAAAACCTAGCTATAGGTAGGGATTATGGCTAGATAGTTGGTATTAGTATGGAATTTATACCACTGTTTAAGAGTGATACACCTGGTATATATAAGAGAACAACTATAGTAAAAAAATGGAGGAAGTTAATAAAAAGAAAAAGAAAACAAAAAATTCTGTACTCATTTTGAGTTATATACTAAGCAATTCTGTCTGGCATATACATACCTCTCATAGAGATTAATATTCCTCATCTTAGCTGTGGCATCTCTGTAGTATTTTCCCAGTTGTTTCTCTTTAGTTTTCTTAAAGAGCCATCATCGATCCCTTGTTTTCTGAGAAGATAGTAGTAATCTCCTTACATTTTGATCTTACAACCTGAGAAATCTCAGTACCTCCCAAAAGAGCAGTGTCCTTGGCCAATACTTTGTCCTGAAGTTGTTTCAGATACTTTAGCTATTTTATTTTGTTCTTCTTCTCTATGAGCCTATATTTTTTAGCTCTCTTCCTTACTTTGGCTTCAGTTACTTTCCTGGATTTCTGAGTAGCTTACTTGATATAATGGACCTCTGCTACTTCTTCCAATTAGACTTGGAGCTGTTGCTCCTTTTCATGTCTTCTCTACATCTCAAGACACTACTGTTCAAGTATATTGTTATTATTGTGGGAAATATTAGAGGAGATGAGGAAAGATATGATGATATAGAAGAAAGGTGAGAAAATTTCCTTTTTGTTTATATATTGTTGATTTAGACACCATTACAAGATTCTTTGGATAAACTCAATAAGACTTCAAAGACTTAGTTTTAAAAGAGAGATACTGTTATATGTTAAGTCCATCTAATGTTAAGTCCATCTATTCAAAAAATACATCTCCATGGTAATACTCCCCCTCAATGTCTATTATACAAGCCCATCTTCTATGATGGCCATCCTTTTCACAACACACCCCAGTAGTAGTAATGCAACAAACTAGATATTTCATCTTCTATGATAAAGATATTTCTATCCAACTTAGTCTTCTATGGCAGAGTCCTACTCCTGTCAGTGTCTCACCACTGAAACCTCCACTCAATGCAATAGGGACTATATCACTAAAACTTTAAGTATCTCCTATAGTTTTTACTTATATATAAGATTAGTAGTTACACTGTAATCTGTTAGTCTGATAATTAACAAAGATAATTCTTATTGAACTTAATCTCTGGTGAATAATAGTAACATATCAATTAGCACTCACTTCCATCTTAGACTTTTTTCTTTTATCTAAAGTTGTGACCATACAGTAGTCAGATAGCACAACACATAAGCTGAAGCCAAGGTTATTTCATAAGTTTGCATATTTTTGAGCCAACTATGTGGACTTTCATCTACAGTGTGAACCACATCTGAAATTAAGCTCACTTGATGTATAAAAATAATAGTAGCTTATCGAAAGTTAGAAAAAACCTTTTTAAGCTATAATAAACATAAAAAGTTCTCATGAGATGAGGTAGAAGCAAACTTAGGAGTTTTTTAAGTGATATTATTAGTTTTGGCAGCCTGAGCAAATGATTTGGCCTTAGGCTTAAGTTTAAAAGCCAAGGAAACTAGTAGAAGAGTATTTTGGGCTGAGCAAGCTTGAAAGTTACTGTAGCTATTATAGCTAAGACAGAACAAGTTACAGCTAGTTTTGAAGCTGAACTAGTGGTTACACTCTTGAGAGGAGAAGAATCTCTTGAAACAGGTGAATTCTTAGTCTAAGAGTTAGTAGGAGGGAAAGAAGACACTTTGGCCTTTTTTTTTGCTTTTTTTGCTAGTTACCAGAGTAAAAGTGACTTCTTTAGTCTCTGGTACATCAATAATTATCTCAACATCAGGAGATAGTATTAGAATAGGATTAGGACTATAAATAGTCTTCATAACTTCTATAAGGGTGGAAGTATTAGATTGAGATGAGATTTCAAAATGATCCAAGCCAGACTTAGAAATAGCCTGGAGAAGATTCCAGATATACAATGCTTTTCTTTCTCTAACCACTACCATGGTTAACTCAAAAATTATAAATAAATCACTTAAAAGTCCAACACTTCTTCCTGGTATCCAGAACAGTTCAAAATGCATGGGTGAGTCTCCAGACTCTCTAAATTTGCTCTCCAGAGCCAGCTCTAGAGCTGGTAAGTGAGTTCACTCAAGGGGGAGACCTCAAACTTATTGCATTGCAAGGCACTTCTCTAGGAGTGTCTTTGCTTCTTCTGCCTCAAGGAACCCTTCTCCTGAGGCCTTATCTTCATTTTTATCAGAAGAAAGTGAGGAGGAGAGTGTGGGTTCTGATCCCAAGACACCTACTGCCCCAAGGGTAATTATAGGCAAACTCTCTTCTAAAAGACTGCCCCCTCTCAAACTTCCTGCTGCTTTTCCTGAAGGGAAAGCATCTACTATGAGCTGGGATGACCAGGTTGCTGCTGAGGATGGCAACAACATGGTTTCTGGAGCTGAAAATGCCCCAAAAAGTGCCCAACTGCCCCAAGTCCCTATACTTGAACCACTCAACATGATCCATGGATCAGCTGAGTCATCTTCCCTTTTGGGAAATCAAAACATCACTCACAATACTGAGTTCTGGGATGGTGAACACCATGCTTTGTCATGGTCTGGATATTCTGGGCACTTGGAGACTGATGCAAAAATGCTCTCTATCTCCCTTAAATGCCTTACAGGCTTTATTAAGCAGCACCCTCTTGGAGGGCGCCCTATTGAGCAGTTTCCTACTATTTTGGGAGTAGGCTCTTATGTCTGGAATCTGCTCCAGGCAATTTCTGAGTCT
>Ga0157364_1005102_pt1 | contig 13284 bp, 7 predicted proteins | sample AttsexASBM2_FD_111476 | JGI IMG/M metagenome (GOLD analysis project Ga0157364, IMG submission 111476) | Fungus gardens microbial communities from leaf cutter ant in Ribeirão Preto, State of São Paulo, Brazil - Atta sexdens ASBM2 | ecosystem: Host-associated > Fungi > Mycelium > Unclassified ... | reverse complement strand
CATTGTATTATCCGATTTTAATTTAATTGTTATATATTTAATTTAATTTTTAATTTTATCATTTTTCTTATTTTAAATGATAAAGAGTTATGAACATTTATAATTCGAACATAATGTTCTAATTAATTTCGTTTTAGCTTTTACTAGGTTATCAAAAGGTTCCATATCTCTTTTTTGAATGTAGGTACATATAAAAATAATTTTTACATACAAATTTATTCAGGAATAATGATATTATTCCTCAAAATAAAGATCTTGTTCAATAATCATTCATCATTAATTTGCTAGCTGCCAGATTTAGTCTTGAAACTATTTGTCTATATGGTATCGAAATCCTATCACACTCGGAATAATAGTTCTGATCTTGTGTTTGACTACACTAAAAAAAAGATTGAATTAATCGAAATTTTGCTTGAAAATGGACGAATCAGAATTTTTATTTTAATCTACTAGAATTCTATAGTTGAGATAACTGGAATTCTAATTGATATAATCAGAATCTTCTTATTCATCCATTTTCAACTAGACATTTTTCTCATAGCCTGTTTCGCTCAATGAAACATTTCTTGCAAAAATGACGATTCGAAACTGTTGAGCAAAAAAGTTGAGATAATTTGTCGTAGTTTTTCGCGTTTGGGAAGGAGCCCGAATGGTACTGAGATCAAATCTAGCAAACTAATGACGAATGATATTGAATATAAATGGCTTTTGTTTTGAGGAATAATTGTCGTTACTGAATAAATTTGCATGTATAAAAATAGTTTTTGAACATAAAAACCAAAAAGTGATTCAAAACTTTTTTGACAACCTAATATTACCTAACGTTCTTCTCTTGAATACCTGACTATAAATGTAACATGCTAATCGTATTTTTAGCATCATTCCTGGCGCTAACTGACTTTCGTACTAACCAGACCGAGGGTGTAAATATTCTCGAGCTCATTGGCGAAACCGCACTCGTACTTGCATGTGCAGCAAAATGCTGATCTACGAAATTACGAGGTTTACGTCGACACGAATGACGCAGTTTCGCGAGAAGAGGGCGAGGTAGGCGTTTAGAGTCCTCGTCGCGTTGCATGTATACCATTACAAATGTGTACCTTCTCTCTCTCTCTCTCTCTCTCTCTCTCTCTCTCTCTCTTTTTCTCTGAGTCGCATGTGCTTCTCGTAAAAATTCCCTCCTCTTTTGTACACACATATATGTCAACGAAATAGTGTAACTTTCGCTCAGGCGTATGTGCATCCACGTGATGTCCATCGCGAACATGCAGCGTGCATGCGTCACAGATCAGCATCCGAATGAAATTATCGTTCGAACGCAATTGAATTTCGTAACGAAAAACTCGTTATCAAAAATTCTTTTTTCTTTTATCATATTTAATTGTCATTGACTCTAGAAAAAAGTAACAAATTTAAAATATTGAGGAAGAAATATATTGACGTTATAATTTCAATATTTTTCTTAAAGATAGAAAAAACGTAATGAAGTTAGTTTAAAGAAAATTATTTTTTAAAAATGATATAAGAATGTGGAGCAAATACTTTGTTATATGTATAACCTTGATAAAAGTTAACATTCTTTTTTCTCACGCTTAAAAATGATTCCAATTCGACATTTATTTTTGAATGTCTTTTTAGTTTACTTTACGGATTCTTTTGAGATATTTTTGCATGTGTTTGCAGATATACTGCGTGCTTGAAAATTAATTAGTCGGAATGTAGATGTAAATTATGCACAAGGCAAAATAGATAAATAATTCATATGTGTTAATGAGTTGGCATTAATTAAGAGTCCAGCGCCGTAAAATTCACAGGTAATTACGAGCGCAATAATCCTAGAAACTACTGCTTGTTTAGTGGTTTAAAATCAACCGTTTAAATCCATCGGGCAAAATTAGTCCGATAATCAGCTTTAAGCAGATAACTTTCTTATCTACTCGTTAACTTTATCAATAAAGTGTTGTTCGTATAGGTCATAACAGAGATTGTTTTCCAAACGTTTAACTTGTTTAAGAAGCGGTTATTTTTGCGATTATATTTATTTTATTTTGGAGCATATAACACGTTATATTAATATTATTATTTGACACAAAATATTCAGATTGAATTTTTTAATAACTTTTTTTTTTAATTTTTATGTAATTATATAATAAATATACTTATAATTTATTTATATTTTCAATTATCTATATACTTCAGACTAAAAAATAAAATTTTAATTTCCACAATTGGCTTAAAATTTACACTCGAAACATATTATACATGAATAGATTAACATAAATTTCTAGCATAATTAGTTTAACGCGTCCAATAAGCAACGTCGAAAAATTTAACGACAGGAATTTCGCTTTAAGATATTCACGTTTAAGAAATAATTTGCATCGCTTCAAAAATCCAACAATTTTCTTCGACTTGCACTTTTCTAAATTCGATCTCTGTGCGAATGTTTGATGTTCGAGCCGCTATAAGTCCTTTTCTTTGTCTTCGTGTTCTTGGATTTTCATTTCGGAGTGGATTGCCTGTAGGAATTAGACGCGGTTCACGCTGCACGTGCGGCGAAGAAACCAGCAGCATGCTGCGAAGAAAGAAAAGAAAGAAATAAGCGGAGCAGCTGTCTACCTTGTGACGGTGAAGGTACGGAACCTGAACGTGCAACGTACCCTCGTCTCCCTAGTCCCCCTTCTTCCTTCCGCTTTTCCTTACCTATCGTCCTGGCTTGCATCATGGAAGAGAGGGTGGAGGACGAAAGACCGAGCTAGTCGCGCACTCCTCAGCAGATTATGCTTTTACTTCTGCAGGCAGGACGTTCCTAATTTTCTGGAGCGTTAAGCATTCCGCCTACTCACGGTATCCGCGACCCGACGATGTCTTTCCCCTTTCACGGGTCTGCCGTTTCCCTCAAGATATGCTCCGTTGACCATCGACTTTTTTTTCTAAAGCCAATGACGTTACGAGGTCTCACCTGAGCACGCGACGGGGAAGTTTTCCGAGAAATATTTTCTGTATCGTGTCTTTTCTCTTTTATTAGCTTCTTCCATCGTCTGATTCTTTAGCGGTGTGGAAGACAAGTATATAAAGACAAGATTTTTCTTGAAAATCATGTAGAATAGATTTAACAATTAATTGCGAACGACAGATTAATTATATAGTCCTAATTGAAAAGTTTAATTACTTGTAACTTTTTAATTATCAAGTCGATCGTATTTCTCTTAAAAAGATCAGTCTAATTATTTTGCGTTATTTATCTTTGTTTATGATTTCTTATTATGAAAATTTAGATTTCACTTTAATCCTTACCTTACTAAGGTCCATATTCACAATGTATGATTACCTAAAGATTAAAGGTTACCAACAGATTCATCAATGAAATTCATTCATGGTTACTTTTAATCTTTAGGTAACAACCATATATTGTGAAATCGGGATATATAGGAAGTCACTAGTTCCGAGCGATTTTTGTTCATGCAAGTTTCTTTGCATCTTTCGATAATTATAAATTATATTACATTTTATTATTTTTCAAAATGAAGTGCCAATATTTATTCTAGAAAGTTGAAAATATGTTGATGAATTTTTAAAGATTTTTTAAAATTCTGAATAGATGAAAAAAACGAACCAATTCTAGTGCCCCTCGTTAGTCTGGATCAGGCACCAAACTACTTGTACTAGTAGAATAAGGGTTAAAGATGAGGCACCAAATTGTACTAGTAGGATAAGGGATAAAGATGTTAACTTTAAGGATGTTTCTTAATTTTTAAAATTATTTTCTTAGCTTTGAAAATATTGTAATCTTTTCATATCTTGTAACTTTATATAATTCTTGGAAAATGACTGTAATTCCGTCTATACTGCTCAAATATAAGAATTCATTGCACAGCTGCGAGATAATCGTAGAAATTTCGTAAGTCTTTCATAGCATGAATATTACTCGCAGAACAAATATTTGATTGCAGTGTAAACATTTCAGACCATATACTCCGCCATAATGTTTTTAAACTTTACTTTCTCACCTCCTCTTCTTAATGAACGTTCTTTTCCTAATGATCGCGATTTTGTTAGCTATTCATGTAACATCTTTATAGCGCGATATATAACATTTCGCTACTGCATTATTTTACGGTAAGCAACCGGTTCGTGTCCCTTATACTGCTCTCTTGTGGCGCGTTTAGTTATCTGCTTCCTGTATGAAATTGATCCTCGGGTGAAACGCATCCGTATCTCTGCGTTATCGCGTCTTGACGAGAGTTTTATTAGAGAGAGAAGGAGAGAGAGGGAGGGAGAGAGAGAGAGAGAGAGTGAGAGAGAGAGAGAAAGAGAGAGAGGATCACTGATGCGCGATACGTTCCGCGCATTTAAACGACCAATCGAAATAGTTGAAAGAGATATTACATCACGCGTATAAAGCATTACTTTTATTCAGCACATTTTAATGTCCACAAATTGTCAAAAGTTCAATTACACACGTACACGTGCAATTCGAGATTTGAAAATTTATTTTATTTCGTGCAGAAAAATCTAATTGCAAATATTCTCATCATGAGTAAAGTATTATACTTTTAATCTTCATGAGTGTCTTAAACATATAACGTGATCGCAATTATAATGATTACTTTAAATTAAAAAAGCATTATATTTAATTAAGTACTCAATATATAGTTTAACGTTATAATGCACGTTCATCAGTGCATTTATCGGCGGTTTTTATCGCGGCTAAGAATATTTAACGACGACATGAAATACGCGGTCGTTATCGATTCGGGCGCTGAAAATGTGTATAATGTTAGCTTAATGTAGGGGCTTGCGGCAACGGGGAAGTATCAATTTTACCGCGAAGTGGTTTAAATTAGAAATCCGTAGAGGCAAGACTTGAGGCGAGAGCCTCAAGAATAGCAAAACGTGCGGCTGCATACAGCGTATGTGCACACAGCTGTCGACTAATCAGTTGACAATGCATGCAGCGGATATCGCAGTCTCCGCAGAGGGCAGGAATTGAGAATACATCAGAATGCACGAGTGTACGCAAAACGGCACTGTAGATCGACCTACGCGATTTCGCTAAATTGACCGTCTGCCTTTCTCACACTATCAGTGACGGAAATGTAATCGACATCGTATCCGATTAAGCGAGGCTCACTGGCGGATCCACTGGCTCTTTTCAAGTTTCCTTTTTTAAAATATTTATAGTAAAACGTTATATAATACTTTTAATATTTCTGCAATGCTTTATCACATATTTGATAATATTTCAAAAAATATTTCCTAATTTAAGAAAATTTCTAAATATGTAAAAAACATAGATTCTATTATATTCTTTTTTGTATTAATGTAATTTTAAATAAAAAGTTTTTTATGAATTATATGTTTAAATTTTTAAATAATACTTTTTTAATGTAATTTAATGTAATTTAAATAATAATTTAATATTCTATCTTTTCATATTTGATTTTTTAAAAATTTTAATTGCGCCAATGGCTACTTTGATAAATTTCTGGATCCATCAATCAAGGCAAGGCTTTCTGTTGCAGCTAGGCAGTTAAGATTTATCATTTATTTATTCTTCGATATATAAATTTAGAAAAACTCATAATTTGACACAAAAGGGATCCATTATTAAATCGAAAATATTTCCAAAGTGAAACGTAGAACTGAATTTTCTAGTCTACCGAGTAAGTTCTTCGGAAATACTCCTTCGGAAATACTTGGCGACCTCTCTGAAAAGATTTTCTTCCCGAGATAGAAATGTCGTCTGCAGTTGGATCATTCCGACAATGCAGTCGCATTGATTTCGATATATATGTGCATGACTCGAGTCGCGGTCGTATCGGCATTATTAATTCGCGTCCCTCATCGATTTCGCATTCGAGGAGACTCGGGTGCGCAATTCCCGTCATTAGTGTACGCAGTGATACGAACGATGTCACATTGCTGTTAAAAAATAATGCGTGCAGCAAAGTGCAACCGTATGCGCGAATCGTCAGTGGTGAAAGTCTTATCGTCGAGATAATGCAACACGAGCTTCTGCGCAACAATGGCGCCCGTTAAAAGTGCCGACATAACGTTGAGACTGCCGGTGCCTTTCTAGTTCGTTGCGCAATCTGTTTTGCGCCTTCATAATTTGGAGTTCAGGACAATGAACTCTTACAACTTTTGTATCGTGTCTGTGCAATAATATCTAAAGATATTATTGTACCAATGAAATAATTTTATTTATTTTTAAGATTTTTAAGATACATAAAATATATATGTTTACGATTTCCAGAATTGTTATTTAAAATGTATATAGTAGATTTCAAATTTATCATCAAGATCACGTATTAGTTATAAATTTTAAAGTTAAGATAAAATAAAAGAAAACAAATTTGTCGTACATATTAATTTAACGCAACTGAAAATTAGAATTTATAAAAAATGATTTGAAATATTCGTTCGTATAACAAAAATGATCAATGTTTATTACCAAAATAAATGTCTTTGGTTTTCATTGATGTAAACAAAACGAGAATTCTACGCACGTTCACACAGGAATGTTTCATGCCAAAATTTCCTGCGGTTTGCGGTAAAATTTCTCTCATGCGTCAGAGACGGACGGACAGCGAATTCGCAGTTCCATCCGGTTTTATATGGATATAAATATTCTCGAGAAGCAGCGTACTTTAATTAATTCAAGGAGAACAGGTACTGACGATTAAAAAAAAGTAAAAAAAGCCGAGAGGAACGGAAATTCTGAGACTGATGAAGGATAGTAGAATCGATCTACATTCTATGAACACGGAATAAGAAGTCATGCGTACATATATATATATATATATATATATACATATATATACGCACACATATACATATATACACATACATATATACATATATACCGATCAACAGTCTGGCATAGTCTTTTGTACTTTGGGACACGAGCCCCGGGTATATCCGGATTGTCCTCGTACTAGCCACAAATATATACCCGACACTCACACACCGATAATGTCACTCTTTTTCTCTCTCTTTTGCCCCTTTTTCTCTATCTTTTTCATCCTCGCGCGGCAGCTTGTCGATTCGAATACAAAGCGAGAATCGGGCCTTGGCGCATAAAGGAGAAATCTGCGTTGCCGTGGAAATAATGAAGACAGACTGAGAAGAAAAGAAGTGCGAGAGAGAAAGTGAGAGAGAAAAAGAGAAAACGGAACAGGCCACGCTGAGGAAGTGAAACATATAGCAAACGAGTGAGAGGAAATAGGAAAAAGCGAGATGAGAAGTGAGAAGGTCAGGAAGGGATCGGTCGTGTTATTTGGCAGCTGTGTGGCAGAAGCACCAACTGGCAGATGCTATGATGGAAACGTCCTCTTTGGGCCCAGCCGGCCCACCCCGCGGCCGGTTCCTCCGTCGAGGGAAAGTTCTGGGTCTTAAATAAAGAGAGAGCGAGTTCTTTCCTGACGCGCGCATCCCTCTTTATTCCCCGTGAGACCGTGTGATTAGACTGCGTCTTCCAGAAGAAAGGGCGTCTTCTTCGAGAGTGTTCGTGCGGATTTTCGCAGATTTTCTCGACGAATCTTGCGGATCTCTTTCTCGGGTTCAATTGTGCGATTATGGCTCTCAAAGGATCCACTCGCGGCGAGGGTCGTGGTTTTGCTTATATAAGAAAACAAATGTGATTGCAGTTATACCTAGAAAAAAATCATGTTTAAATTAACGAAATCGTTTTTTTCGTTGAATTTGTTTAAGTTGAAATAAAAATACCTTTGGGAAAGATAAAAATTTACTTATACAAGAAATGGCATTTAAATAAAAAAAAAATTATTTGATTTTAAGAAATGATTTTCAAATGAAAGAAATTTTTCTTTAACCTTATAGCAATGCACACATTTCTTTGATTCAAATAAATTTTTTTTTAATCAAAGAAATTTTTTTTTGAGTGTAGTATAGAAAGTATTGAAAGAAATTAAACTATAAATTTTTTTTTAGACATACAATAACTTCGTTTTACATGTGTTAAAATTAATAGACAGCACAAAAGATAAATGAAACAATAGCGACAAATATATAGCTGATATTATCTAATGGGATTACACCGCTCTGTTTAATGTAAAATCACGAGTCAATGTTTAATATGGATTTGCTTCATCATTAAATCATTTTCATATTACTCGATCGTATATAGAATTAATTATTTATATAATTTATTATATTATAATATATTATTAGTTATTTTTTAATTAATTTTTTTAATGTCGACAAGAATAATAAGAATATCATCGTATTAGTTAAGATTAGAAACTTAGACCTGCTTGCCACGCAAATATTATATCCTTATCCAATTTTAAAAGTTTTTAGATGCTCATAAAAAAACTATTCCTGCACTTTATTATTTCAGAATATACATTCCCTATTTGTAGAATTTCTATTTATTGGATATCCGCCTAATTTTGGAATCCTATCAGGATTATAAACATGATGAGCACTATAAACGGAGAAGTCATTGGCTGCTCTGCTCGAACACGTAAAAAAAAGTTGGAAATCTTCCATAATCGAAGCAAGTCAAATCAAATTTTTTTGTAATACAAATTTTTCTCTTCTAACAAAAAAATTTTAATTATCTTAAAATTGATCCCGAATGTAGGTAATCTTTTGTTGCTAGAGATGCATAGAAAATTTAACATGGAACACAAACTGTTGGACGCTGATAACTTTTAACAAGTTATTTCCGTCTCTTCGGGAATATCAATGTTAACTCGTGAATCAGCGACACAGTTGGCTGCGTAAACGTGCGCGTTAGTCAATAATACGCGCATATTGGAAGTGAGTCCATGGGAAGTCCTGAGAGCCGTTCGGGTAGAATCATCCGGTTTCTCTTTTCATGGGGTTAAGATAGAAGGGTGAAACAGTCAACCCCTCCGCATGACGTCATGGCCCTGACGGCACCCAGAGTTGTGCATGTGTGTGTTATACGAATACACACATGCATACGGTTGCATTTTGCGTCGATTCTACCAGCAGGTTCTCTGATGAAACACCTGTTTAATTTCTCATGAAATTAGAACATTTTTTTTGCGAGAATGGAGAAGGGTCTAATTGTCGGAAGTTTTATTATATCTCTATTTTAGCCTACTGTGCACTATAAAAAAAAATTTATAGTGCATAATGTACACGGGGAGAATTTTCTTTTAAAATTTACCCTGAAAATATAGTGGTTCAATATAATATTTTAAAGATTTTTTCCATGCACTTCAGTCAAATTAATCAAACTTGTTTTATATATTTTATTGTAATTTTATTGAATGAATGAGAGAGGTTTACATTAAAATTCTTCGAAATACAATGTTGATAATCGTTGTCCTATTATCATATTTTCAGAGTGAACTCTAAGAAAAAATTCTTGCCGTGTATGAATAATACTAAAGTTACATAGAAAGTTTTGGTAGGTAATTGGTGAAGAAAGCTATTTGAAGAAGAAAGCGAACGTTTTTTGAAAGTGAAATTGAAAAGAAGTGAAACTATTTTTAGTATATTCTGTATTGTGAGAACTATTGAACTTTGAACGCACATTGTTACGTGTGGAAACTTGTATTGTTATCGAAAAAGAGGCAATTTCATATTATAGTCATAGGAATTCTTGGTCCAAAAAGTAAATTAAGTATAGGATTTGGACGAGAAAACTGTATTTTATTTCTTTAAATTTCGATAATATAATAGTAAACGCAAAAGAAGTATAGAGAATAGAGTCGAAAAGAACAGTTCTTTTGTTAATTCAGTTAACTCATGATAATTTTAACTTTTCGATTCATTTTATCCTTAAATCCGCACGTTCGCTCAGTTTCATCCCCGCAAAACGCGTCGGATTTGCAAAAGGTTCAACGTCCAAAAGAAACGCACGCTTGGTTAGTCAAGAATCCGATTTTCAGCACTTGAAGGAAGTTGCCGAGTTTGCTCACGCGAGGAAAATTCTACCGCGCTTCCGGTTATCGCGAGATTATCCTCGCTGTGATCTTCTGAGTCATGCTAACATACTCGCCTCATGTCGATTTTGGTTCGATTATCAAAACTACGTGATAAATCAGCCCTCGTTGCGAGCGGCCTGGAAAACCGGATGCACTTGGAGATGGAAGACTGTCGTCGATAAGGATACCGCTATAAAAACGCGCACCGTCACGTTGATAGAACGCTTTTCGGTGTCGAGTATAACGAGAATAGATAAGGATTGCTTCGCTGCGGGCGATGCGCACGCGCTTTCTTCCTTCGCGTTTGAGAAGAATCAAAAGATACTCACATCCCTACAGGATGAAACATTATTTTCTAGTATTCTGTACACAGAATACTAGACTGATCTTTCTGCATTTTCTTTTTTTAGAATAACAATCAAACAATAATCTCTGAATAATACAACTTTGGCTAAAAATACTTCCACAAATTGACGAATTCTAACAAAAAATAAATTTAAAAAATAGTTTTATTGAAAAATAATATTTATTTTTATAACAATTTTGTTTTGGATTTTATTATTATCTTTTTCAACAAAATGCAAGAAATTGAGAATGCTTTATATTTACGGCCAAAATTAATTGAACAATTACGGATGTAGCGGATGTAGCAATACAGATTCTTTTGTAGGAATATACATTATTATTTCCAAGTTATCCTGTATAAAATGATCTTAATGACAAAACGACAGAAGACTGTTTTAATTGTTCTAAAAATTATTTTAAGAAACTATAGAACTATACACTAAAGACATCTTTGAACAGATATTAGAACAAGAAATATTTATGTGCATAATATCATCGAAATAAAAATTCTATTTTTACAATTTTACCATATCGGTATTATCACTGACTATATCATTAATTTATCAGTTCTATATATAGAACTGTAGAACTATTGAAAATAAACTCAGAACTCTCAATATTTAATGAGTTTCCACCAAGGGACAACGCTAGCTTTACACACACACATCATTGATCATAAATATTTCTTTCAAAGACATTGAAAACTCCCAGAGAAAGAAGCAGCCGTTCTGCGCGTTCCAGTTGTTTTGTCGCGCAAAATACCTGCAAGTAGATTCCAATTGCTAACTGTAAACGGGAACAAGAGCGATCGTGGCGAGCAGCCACCACTGACATCTCACAATTTGTGCGCTCCATACGTACGCGAACGAGCATGCGCTTGTTCGTGGTGTCGAACCGCATCGCCGGTCGATTTGGAATCGAATACATGTAAACGGGCGCTTATATAAACGGGGAAGTCGATCTGGTAGATATATAGGCCTCTGGCCTACCCACGTAGAAATGGAACGGTGGCTGGCCCGATTAGTCATGGTCTCGCTTCTCGCGTATCCTGCCATCCTAATTCCTGGCGCGTCGCGAACAACATTGATTCCACAGATTAACTGGTTACTGGTATACTGATATCAGATATATGCAGAATATTTCGACAGCATCAACACATTTTGATGTTGTTGCAACAATTTTAAATTGATTTTTTTTTTCAACAAAAATATTTAGACAATTTCTAATCATGTATATGGATAATTAGATCATGCTGTTTAATTAATTTTCTTCATGGGTCAATAAAAATTCAAGATTTATCTTTGCATCATACGTTTGATGATGAACGTTGAAAAATTAAATATTTCTTTGCAAAGATATTTTTTAAGAAAAATGAACTCCAACATATTGGATCTTACACTGAGAAAAAATTATCCTAAATTTCAATAAATATTTATTTGAATAGTATCAACTAAATATTTGTTAAATATAAAAATGTTTTGGTACAAAAAACATTAATTTGATTTAACAATCACTTTTTTTTGTTAAATAAATATTTGTTTATTGTAAGTAAATGTTTAGTTGGCAGTATTTAAATAAATATTTATTTAAATTTAAGCTATTTTTTTCTCAGTGTATGATTGTTGAGAATAGGTATCAGAATATATTTCGTATAGAAATAGATATTGAGTGACTCCATAAATCTAATAAATGTTTAAACTCTTGTGTTATAAACTGCAGTAATTAGTCTATTTGCAATTACATTGTCATATATTTATAACAATGCATTATATGCAATGTTATATGTGTTACCACACATATTAAAAATAATTTAATAGTTTAAAAGCAACAAACATAAATTCAATTTGCATAGTGTATATCATAACATAAATAAATATCCTATGATCGCATGTTGTATTCCATAATGACCCATTATTGGTTTCAATGAAATTCGATAACAGTTATACCAGAATAAACCGTGTGAACAGGAAGCACGCTAATAAGCGTGAAAAGCTATTCAAACGACCGAGATAATTATTCGGCTAGATAAGGATAATACTGATGAATATTAATCGAGAATATTACTTATCAGAGACAGCTTTAAATGATTCAATTCAGTCGTCATTATTATCGAAGCAGAAGGGGAAAGTTAAATTTGTACGACTGATTAATATACATCTTCATTGTTTTATTTTTCAAATATTTTATAATTTACGCTGACTGTATGTAGAATTGATATTTTCTACTGGTGATCAAATCTGTTTGTAGAATATCAAAATTAAATTAAAAATTAGAAAAAAGAATTCAAAATTGAAAAATCAAATTTGATAAAAATTCTCGAAAGAAGATCTATTTGAATATTTTGCATTCAGCATCTTCGCTTTTTTTCTTTTCAACATCCGAATATATAAACTAAGTTGAAAAATTCTCTACCATTTTGCAATTTTCGCAATAATAATTAACAAGATATTAATTACTAAAAATCGCTGAATATTGGCTTTCAATAATTTTTTACTCAAATACTATCAACTTTATAGAAAAACAGCAAGTGAGAAAAATTTGTTTTCTTTTCATAGAGTTCTGAGAATTTTTTTTAGAATTTTTTAGCACCGTATTTTCTCATGTTGATAAAAACAGTTGCCAATAAGAAAATATAGTACTAAAAAGTTAATAAATTCTGAAAAAATTCTTAGAGCTCTATGAGAAAAAAATAAACAATTTTTGTCTATTACTTATCTGTTACTTGTTTTGTAAAGTTGATGCTTGAGTAAAAAATTATTGAAAATCAATATTTGGCGATTTTTAGTAATTAATATTGTTAACTTACTATTATAAGACAGTTGAGGATTTTTCAAGGATTTTTCATTGAGTTTAGTTCGCATTATATGCCAGCGCACGAAATATTTAGCGGTCATTTTGGGACATCCTGTATATTTGTTTTAAATGGAAAAATTGTTGAAAAAATTCAAGCACCGCGAACATACCTCATTCATCAAATAAAATCACACAACCTATATTCATGTAATATAAT
>Ga0157364_1005101_pt1 | contig 13284 bp, 6 predicted proteins | sample AttsexASBM2_FD_111476 | JGI IMG/M metagenome (GOLD analysis project Ga0157364, IMG submission 111476) | Fungus gardens microbial communities from leaf cutter ant in Ribeirão Preto, State of São Paulo, Brazil - Atta sexdens ASBM2 | ecosystem: Host-associated > Fungi > Mycelium > Unclassified ... | reverse complement strand
CGCACGCACGCACACACACACACACACAAACACACACACACACACACACACACACACACACACACACACACACACACGATACCTACATATAATTGAATCTTTATGATATATTTATTTTTTCAAAAAAATGCGATACACGATCTTATATATATATAAATGTTATCATGTATACATATTTTTGGCAAAAAAATAAATCTGTGATTAAAATTAAATTTTTTTATAATAAATTTTAAAATATATATATCAATCAGATCTTAATAACATCTGTCATTTTTCAGATGCACAATTTTAAATATTCTGAGCTTAAGGTATTTGCTTGATTTTTTAATTTTTGAATATTTTTGTTATCTATAAAAATAATTAAACTAAAGAAAGAACCAGCAAAAAATTTATTGTCAGTAGTAATAAATTATGATTAATGCTTTTTCTTTCCAAATTTTATACTTCTGCTGCTATGAATTTTCAGCGTAATTTCAAAAAATCATTCTTTAAATGTGATTCTTTAAATGTATTATTGAGCACAGTATCTGAAAGAACATTATAATATATGTATATATTTTTTGTACATTATAATGCTTTTATGAATAAAGATGTTAAAGAATTTCTCTACATTACTTACAATAAAAAATAAAATTAATCATAAATGATAGTTTGTACTTTCATCGTATAGTACTCTTCATTATTTGATCGAGTATGCAATAAGCAATATTATCGCAACATGACTTATTATTGAACTTTACTCGATGATTACTAAATCTATTACTTGATACAGAGTGACCTTTTGATCATATGCGTCAATTTCTTTAACTAACTTTTTTTGATATAAATTGTATCACTAAATTAATGAGAAATTTACTTACTAGCGAGATAAAAATTAGCACAGTCTTGAATGATCTTTGATTTCCTGAACTATGCGCGATTTTTTACCACGTGTTGCAGCCTAATAAATATAAATTTTGAATTAGAGTGAAAAGGTATCAAAGATCATATGATTGTTAAGTAAATTAAAACAGAGTTGTCGTTCATTTCAAGCTTATAAATAGAATAACTTTAAAATGAATAAGTTAGCATAAGATATCTTCACTCTAAATTTATATTAGACTGCGGCACATGGTAAAAAAATCACGCATAGTTAATTCAGCAGATTAAAGATCATTCAAAATTGTGCTAACGATTTTATCTCGCTAGTAACAAATTTCTCATTAACTTAGTGATATAATTTATATCAAGAAAAGTATTGTATTTATGTATACATAAATACAATATAATATTCAAAAAACAAAATTAATCAATCAATATAAGATACAATAAAATTCAATATTCATAGAATTCAAACATTTCGGCTTACAAAGCCTTCTTCAGTGTTACAAAATCGAACTGATAATACATAACGACAATATATTTGACAATCACTTTTTTCATTGATTAATTCCTTTTTTAGTTTAGTTATTTTTATAGATAGTAAAAATATATATTAATTATAGTAGAAATTAAAAATCAAGTAGATTTCAATCTCAAGCTCAGAATATTTAAAATTGTGCATCTGAAAAAGCAGATGTTATTAAGTACTGATTGATTTATATTTTAAAATGTATATTATAAAAAAATTTAATTTTAATGACGGATTTATTTGTTGCCAAAAATATGTATACATGATTACATATATATGTATAAGATCGTGTTTGTATCGCATTTGTTTGGAAAAAATAAATCTATCATAAAGTTTGAAAGTTTTTTTATCATATGTATACTTTTTATCAAACTTTATTATATAAATAGATGATTTCATCTAAGACACAAAATAAAAAAAATAATAAAAAACCTATTTTTAAAAAAAGATGATTCATACGCTGTTTATTTTACATTGTGTTAGTTCGAAGTGAACACATTTCTCAACTCTGAAAAAATCGAAGAAAAAGTTTATATAATTTTCATTCGTGTACAAGCGTGATGAATTCATCAGTGATTTATATATTTTATCTGATGAATTACAATGAAAATTGTGCATTATACTTTGATCTTTGATAATGTTTGTACAAAAAATAAGCACTGAGATATAGTATTACTCGTTGACGTCAATTAGTTACAATTATATTAGATACGCTAATATTGACGTCTGTTGTAAGTTTCCGCTTCTACTGTGTTGGTCTTTATGAGAGAAAAATAATTGCTATATCATGTTTTATTAACCTAATAACACTTACTATATATATTTACATTTATTATATTTATTATATATATTTATAGTCAATGACTTAACTGCTTATGTATTAATTAACATTGATATATTCATATCATTGTTAACGTCGCGATGTAAAAAAATTAAATTAATGCATTATCTTTAATTTCTTTATGTCTTATTATAATTCGATTTTGTTTAATTTTTTATATAAATAGAAAATATAAAAAAAACTATTTTTTTTCCGTACATATCTCTTAACCCGAATATAAAGAATTTGCTGATAAAAGCTCGACTAACATGAAATATCTCATGTCTGAGAAATTACGTCAAGATATCTTTTTATCAGTAACTTCTGTCTGGATAATAATGCATAATATTACTAACAGAGACTTTATCAAATGCGAGATGTACCCATTGCATTTTCAATTGATTATGAATATTAAATATATATATATTTATTTAGTTACGAATGCCATGATAAGGAAATTTTGTAATCATTTAATGATGTCTGAAAGAAATTAAAAAATTTTCACAATTTTTTAATACAATCACTTTTTTCTAATATTTGTTTTTCCGTACATAATTCCCTGTTAGTAAGTATTACATAACTTCTAATATTTCAATAATATATGATTAATATGCAATAAAATATAATACAGAATAATACAAAATTAACAAAATAATATAATTTTGAAATAATTCACTTTTTGTAAAGCATTATTCATATTGTTTTTAATCTCCTTAACAGAAACATTTAACAATATTAATTGCCATTTCTTCTCTATTTTCTATTTTTTCCGCATTACTTTCACTGTAGTATTTTATTTAAAAGAAATATTGTAATTTTTTTTTTTCGAAATATCAAAAAGAAATACAAAATCTACGATTAATGATAATTTAATTACGCTACACTTTCATTGCAAATTAAACAATTATATTTTCCGAGATTGATTAAGGGGAGAAACTCATGTAGAAGGTAGAAAAAAATCGAAATGTTTTTTCACTAGTATGTAACATATAAAATAAAATATCAAAGCCGTAGAAATGAATTCGAAAATTTAACGCAGCTATACAACTATTAATGCCGAGCGGTATAAACATGCAAATATAAACACGCGTCCTTCTTCCTTTCGTCAGTTCCTTTGTAGTTGCTCGAAAAGAGCAACAGACGGCTTTAATACTATAATATATGAGCAAGAAGTAATTAAAAGACTGTAAAATTAAATATAATTATATTTTTTAACATTTATATTCAATAAAAAGATGACAATATTAAAAATATTTTATAAATAAATAAGTCAATTTTTATTTTAAGCTTACATATTATTCTATCATATTATTACTATTATTCTACGAATATTATTTCGTACATTAAGAAAAAAATATAGTTAATTTTAATAAATATTTGTTCAATAAAAAAAATGATTGTTAAATCAAATTAACATTTCTTATATACAAATACAAATTACATACATCTTTATATATCATCATAACAAATATTTAGTTGGCAATATTCACTAAATATTTATTAAAATTGACTATATTTTTTTCAGTATATATAATATAAAAATATTCTTTATTCATCGATGCATAATTTTACATTTATTATACAGAAACGCTTATGTTTATTTATTAACTTTCTTGGATGTAAAATTATGTAAATAATATTATAGACGTAGATAATATACTGAGAAAAAAAATAGCCTAAATTTAAATATTTATTTGAATACTGCCAACTAAACATTTACTTATAATAAATACATTTACTTATAATAAATAAATATTTACTTAATAAAAAGAAATGATTGTTGAACTCATATCAAATTAATGTTTTTTGTACCAAATAAATATATATGTTTTTAAATATTTAATAAATATTTATAATACTATTCAAATAAATATTTATTGAAATTTAGAAGTTTAGAGATTTTTTTCTTAATATAATACTGAAATATATTTCTGCATAGAATTCAAATTTAAATACAACATAATGCAGTAAAATATATAAGATTACATATATTTATATTTTATTTCACCGTTATTTATAATAACATTAATAATAACATTAATATGTGTGGGTGTGTGTGTGTGTGTGTGTGTGTTTGTGTGTGTGTGTGGTGTGTATGTGTGTTAGTATATAGCAAGTTATATTTTGTAAAAAATTAATTTACATTTTTTTACAATTTCTCTACAATCAGTGAATAATTATTGACATTAGTCTGATAATCAGTGAACGAATCGTGACATCTCTAATAAATCTTATTTTAATGTATAAATTCAATGTATACATCTATATTGAAAGATTAGACATGAAAATATTAGTATTTTAATTATATAATATTCAAACTTTCTTTCTCAGTTGAATTTCATTGCTTACCCATGATAAGTACGCCATTGAGTAATCAATGATTATCCATTGATTCAGATTTAGAGAGATTAGAACTCGTTTCATGTTGGCATATTATAACACATTATTATAAACGTAAAATGTATTATTAGATTTTTAAATTATTCTAAAATATCTCTCATATCATTTGTAAACAGCTGAAATGATAAAAATAAAAACATTTATTTAGCAATACAATTAAATTTTACAAATAAATTAAAAAAAAAAATAAAATAAAGAAGACAAAGTCTCTTTTATTTACAATTCATATTTAACGTTAAATGGAAGGAAACGTTTATGTTTGTTTATATGCATCGTATAAGAAATAACTTTTTTTTTATCGCAACAAAAACATTGATATTTAATTCGATTTAAAATATTACTTTTTATTACGTACGATGCTTATAGAGATACATAAATGACGTAGCATAATCATTAGTGTTCAACATTAAATATAGAAACGATCTTTGGACCAGCCGCGATCAAGGCACGCCTTAAAATACGTACACATAAGATTCTCTATCAAGTAAGATCTAAAAGAATTCAAATATTTGAAATCTTTTATAGAGAATCTTATATTTTTTTATTTAATGTATTTGATGATATTTTATACAAAATAAAATCATTATAGTAAAAAGTATGATAGTCCGCAATTTAAAAGTAATTTCAAAGTGTACTATTCTGTGTAATTAATGCAGAACATTACCAATCTCAAATTAGCAAATCTTAAATTAGCAAGAAATAAATTAGCACGAAATAAAAAAAAAATATCATATCAATATTATCGTGATAAAATCTATTCACAGTGACGATGTACGGAAATGTACGCTCGCTTATATACGCGATATAATATTATAATATATAATCAACATAACATTATACATCCGCGATATTATTCATTGGAACTCATTCTTGGAAACAACATATATTCCTATAATTAACATAATTAGACTTTGTAATTAACCGCGAAATGACTGTCTTATTGCAAATGATCTTCGCACTATCAAGAATTAAAATAAAATTTCTATTGTTCGGAAATTGGGACTTAAATAATAAAAACTTTGAATCGAAATAGAAAACAAATGTTTTTCTAAAATGCAATATTAATTTAATCCTTAAATACATGAAAACATATTTAACTATCGATATGTAAGTATTTTCTTGAGTTGCCTTGTGAATTACTTTGTATTACAAATACACTTTATAGATGAAATAAATGTCAAAATTTTCCCTTTTTTTTCTAGAGTAACTCCGATATATACACCGCATCTATCAAAAACTTAATTTATTAAGTATTATTTATTATGTTTAAAGTAAACGAATTATATCAGTAAAATCAGTAAGTATTGTCTACTATTATGAAAAAAATATAGAAATCTGAAAAGTTTATATTTCGTATTAAAAAATGAACTTTTTTAAATTCTTGCATTTTTGCCGTATATTCCATAGGAGTAGGATATATGGCTACTTATAGATCCTATAGGAGTAGGATATATGACTACTTATAGAGAGAGGGAGGAAGATGTACGGCTCATGAAAAATTTACAAATAATGCACATAAATAAGACATAAAATGACACAATAACTTATAAAATGCATTTATAAAGTTTTATTAAGGAAAAAAAATAAATATGTATATGAAGTAATAAATAATAATTACAATCTTCCCATATTAGTATATGAGATATACATTTCATGTAATGCATTTATTGCATTTAATGCACTGAATTCAATTTGCGCACTTTATATGCCTTGGATATAAATCTCGCTAAAAATGCTGTATATCCCAAACAGGTGGGATATACAAAACAACAAAGAATATAAGAGCAAAATACTTGTATTTCGTTGTACAACATGTTTTATTATTCCTCTACACTCATGTATCACTGAAATAACGTCCTACAGTAACTATTTTATGTAGATTATAATTTATAATGATGCTACTTAACACAGTGACAAATCGATCACAATAATTTCATTAATAGTAAATTATTAACAGTAAAAAACTGAAATCATAATATCACTATACTAACATAACATAAAGGCATGTAACAGAGAGTAGTTGCGGGAAAATTACTCCTACTCCTTTTATTTTTTCTAACTTCTACGACGTAAATCCCAGTGCGACGTATTTGCCGAAGTTCTAATATCTCATACTTATTCAATTTATTTTTATTAATTTCCTAGCTATTTTATTTTATATTGCATATCAATAGAAATTATCACAAATCATTTCAATAAAGTTTTATTATACTATATTACTATTTATATTATTATTATTTATGTATACTAAATTCGCTCAAAATCGATTATTTTGATGATTAATTCATTGAATATTTGTTTACATGGATAATTCATGCACAAATACTATTACTTATAATATTATTACTCGAATTTATACAAACAACATACTGGAAAGTTGATTACGTTGTGCATTACCAAATTACTATCTCTAATAACCGGTATAGAATTAGCACATATATTTTTGATCGGTGATCTGAATCATGATTAAATCGAAATGCGTTGTATAGTATGGCCTTCAAGCTTATTACACAAGCGGCGAATGGATGTGTATAAAGGAAGTATGGCGGAGTTACTTTCTTTCTCTTTCTCTCTCTTTCTCTCCCCCTCCCTCCCCTCTCCCTCTCTCTCTCTTTTTCTCTACGCGATAACATAAAACTCTTTGCAACTCTTTGCACCCATCGTACTGTATGATATTTTTCATAGTAAAATTTCGTTAATAGAACGTAATTGAAATCAACGTAAATTAAACGTATAATATCATAGTATTGCAAGATAATTGCCAGCGATAATGTTAGCATTACGCAAATAATCATGCACAATTAGAAATTTTACTGTATTCGAAATAAAAAGTCGTGTAAATTATAGAGAAATCATGTAGAATATGGAGTATTATTAAGAACGTCAGTATAGATACAGAGAAATTTGTATTTAAATATAATATAGCTGTTACGTAATTTCTTTATAAAAATGCAACGAAATATGGCGAAAGATATTGCTCAATATATCTTATCTTTTTTTAATTATCAAAATATCAATGAAAAAAAATTTACAGTTTCGAAACAAAATTAAATTTGAAAGCACCTGTTTAAAACTGAATTCCACATTGTAACTGGTATTTCAGCACTTTTACTGCTACATTGGACTTTGACCGCCGCATGGATGTGACGCGTGTGTTAATCATGTGAGTATAGAACCAGACTCCGTCGTACTTCACTTGGAAAGATGTGGTTTTAGTGTAGGTATATAACTGAGCACTTATCATAAGTGCATGGAACAAATCGGAATAGATTCTGGTCAGAATTATTCAATTATTCCCTCGATTTTTATGTGCTTTCTAGAGAAAATAGATTAATTCCGATTGGAATCCATTCCAAATAATTTCATAATAGCTATACAATACATTATAACATAAATTATAAAAAATTATGGAAAAAATAGTTGATAGAATTTAATCATCTCTTATATCATCATATAATTATTTTTTTTGTACATCTCAACTGGTTAAAGATTGTAGTTCATTGATCATGTTTTGTTAAACATATATTATATTTATTCTATGAACCTAATTACAATACAAAGAAATGATTATATTATACATTTCTTCATGATAAATAAATTTATTTAGCCTCTAATAATAATATACATTATTAGATTAATAATGATATAGATTATTTTAAAAAACTGATTTATAACAGCATTGACTATAACTGCATTAAAACTGTTATTATTTTAATCATCGATATTATCATTTTTCAGACTATAATTCGATCGAATTATAAATTTTCAGTATAAATCGCTAACTTATTTAAATAAATCGCATTAATAATGAAAATCTCTTAAAATATAATTTGATGTTGATTATTACATTAATTAGTTTATTAATTATACAATTCATATAAAAATTATGTATTTTTACACGGAAAAAAAAGATATAGTTCATAAAAATATTTAATTGTGAGCAATATAGATCATCCTAATTATCTTTATGTGATAGGAATGTGTATGATTAATACGATTTATTTACTTTGATGTATCAAAGTAAATAACTACATCAACTACATTAATATAGATGCGATCTAGATATGGTAATTAAAACTTGATTGGAGGATCATTTACTATGGAATTACATATTCATATAGTTGACATTATAAAGCATGTATGTGATGTATGATATAATAAGAATTAAATTATTAATAAGAATCAATTTCTTACATCATGCTATATATAAATTAAGTTGGAATTTCAAAAAGCAAAAGCGACTCACCACACTTACAAAAATATGTATATGTGAAATGCTGTCATTGCTGCAACATAAGCTAACCCTAATCATTGTACTGGTTCAAGTAACCACATAAATAGTTCCATATTTTATTGTTTAATCTGGCATCACCAGATTTCTGTGTAGCTCAACTGTTTTTTCCGTGTTCTTTTGCTTAAAAAAATAATTTCCAATTATTTATTAATAATTTGCTTGTGCTGTAGCAAAATCTTCAAGATATTAAATTACAATATTATATACAATTTGTTGTATAACTAAAACAAAAATGTTTCGTAATACTGGAAAAATAACTTGCTGCTACTCGAACCTGATTATTTTTATCCGTGAATTTTCATTTGGCATATTTAGAATGAAATGTTTACATTAAATTAAATGTTAAGTAAATTATTAAACCGATTTTCTCACAAATTAATAAAAGACAATAATATATGTATAATCAATCTGGAGCATTGAAGTTTTATAAAATCATTAAAAAAATCATTAAAAAAAGCATTAAATGAATGACATAAAAAGTAACTCAAAGTAGCCTTTAAAATTCAATAAAAGTCACATTTCTTTAACACTCGATAATTATTACGATCTATTCAAGACGTTAATGTTCATGCATACAATAGCAGCAGTAAAATCATATGTCAAAGAATCTTCTAATCGTAATGAGTCAAAGAATATAACATTAATCATATTAACAAGAGTAACTTTTTGTAACATGCAAATTTTTAATAAACTTATTAATAAACTATTATTTTTAATAAACTTAAATAATCGCGATTTTTAATAAACTTGAATAATCGTTTTTCTATTATCAACGTTTGTATACCTAATACGTTTTTTATTATTAATGATTATGTACGTATTTTATACTTTGTTTTACGTAACGTCAATAAGTGAGTCAATCTAAAGTATCTATATATCTTTGACATTTAATGGTATCTGGAACGCAAATAATCACAATGTATGAAGGAAAATGGGATTCGTATGAAAATTATAGAATAAGTTCGAGATAAATATATCTCAAAGAGAAGGAACTTGCACGTGAAATCTATAATTGTAGGATGTTATCCATTATTTTCTACACGCGAAATTTCGACATTATACATTGATAATGCCTACTATATATTTATCGTCATCTTTTATCATGAAAAGGCATTCTCCAAGCGTGCTAAGGTTTAAAAAAGTGAACATCCATTTTTTATATTTAAATTTAATTTAATAAGAATATGAAAAAATTTAATTCTAAAACTATTTGTTATGTAATATATATTTTTTATATAAAAATATTATTATTATTTAGGAAAATAAATTATGGGATAAATTGTAATTTGAGTTAAAATAATGATTTTAGATATTTGTTGACGAGTTTTGAGTTAATGATTAATTAAGTAATATTAATAAAATTTTAGTTTTATAAGAAAAATTTAATAATTTATTAAAATAAATAATATGAAATATAATTAAAAAATTATTTCAAAATATATAGACTTATTATTTCTTTTTTTCGTAATTCTTATATAATTTATTAATTATATGAACTAGGATATATTAATTATTATTATTAAGTAATATTATTTATTATTAGTAATATTATTTATTAATTTTATTATTAATTAATAATAAAAAATTAAATGATTATTATTAAAAACTAGTATATTGATTATTAAAAATTGAATATATTCTAAAACTTTGTTGCTTAAGAATTTTAAAAAAGAAAATTGATAGTTGCTATCTCTATCCTTTAAATAAATATTCAACTTTTTCTAGGTATTATCTATATAATTAATTGCAAAATTTGTACAGTTACTTTTTACATTTAAAATTAAAATTTACAAAATATTCAGTTGTTTATTGTTATAATAAAGTTTATTAGTATAAATACTTGGATAACTCAATCAAATAAATCTCAAGTCAAAGAAGAAATAATGTTTGGAGGTATCAGTAATTGTCTTACAATCCCAGACAGGGAAATTTATATTGCATTATCACACATTCCGATATGTTGCAAACTACTGTCTCAGGCTAAATGTTTGCTTAAGCAAGATTCAACACAACAGTTTATAAAAAATTTTTTAGATATTAAATACCTAAAATATGTGTATTTGCAGTGTACAAGAACCACCATATCGAAAATAATAAGCAACAATATTTAATAAATTTTATTATTTTCTATTATTGTAACACTAAGTACATCATCTTAATCTATAGACTTTTATTTACTTTTCTACATAATTTCTTCGAATTTCTTTGCACATCATTCCGGAAGTTTGAAAATTTTCCGGCGATAGAATTCTTTTCCAGCTGTCCGAAATCAATGACGTACTATTTTGTGGATTATCTTCGACGTCTGGTAATGTTGACATTTAGTTCTTCACAAAAGCAAAAAAATTATTATCAAAGCGCTAGATCGGGATTGTAGGAAGAATAAAAGAGTTCTTTACCCCATTTTCTGAATTTTTCCGAGATGAAGTAAGCGGGATGCGTCGTGCTGCAGAATAATCTTTCTTTTAAGAGAATGTTGATGAAGCCAACATTATAAGACAAAGGTAATATAGTAAATCACTGTTTTCAAAATGGAATTCTATCACAAAGTAATATTCAAATTACCATAACGGTGGAAAAGGTATATATAAAAAATAAGAACTATATAGAAAAATATAAAAAAATTGTTATTTATTGTTTTCAGTATGACCTTCTTGTTGATATATACTTATTTTTATGATTCCTTGACGCTATAAACGTTATACTGCGCAATTCAACATCTAATAAAGATTAAATTAGACAACTAATAATATATTATATTATAACAATTATATTATTGCTCAATTTTTTTTATCTAATTCATCTGCTAAAGATTTAAAGATTGTGACTCAAGAAAATTAAGTATAATTAAATTCATCAAAGAAAAAAGGTAGAAATTAAAAAAATCTCAATGCATAATCATGCTTTATATATGTATAATAAAATTTGTACATACTTCAATTACATTAATTACATTAATTAAATGCATTCAGATATTTATTTCAATTTTCTAAAGTAATAAAGACTTTTCAACTAAATTTCCTTTTACTTCTTCGTTTACATGTGTAACTTTTACTATAATTTTCTCTAATAAATATTATATTTTTCTTCTCTTTTTCTTTTCTTCGTCCGAGTAGCCACCTTATTTAACTGGAGACTGTCTGGATAGCCGCAAAAGTGCAATCGTTTTTTGTATGCGTAAACATGCACACGTGTGTCGTTGGTTGCGTTCTAATAAGAAAATCTTGTTTCGAGAGGTAGACTTTGATTTAGAAAAAAAACTAGCACGTTTGCCACCTCTCTGGTTCTTTATCTAAAACACCGGTTTTTCGACAGATGCAAAACAAAGCACGGCAAGATAGATAGAATCTTCGACAGAATAGTCGTCAAAAACACTAGTCAAAGGATTGAAAATATAATCGAGATTTATATCCATTCGGTTTATTGTACCTATAAGATATTAAATAAAAAAATTCCGTTATGAAAACATAAAAATGTAATAGAATAATTCTTCATTAAGTTGCCAAACGGCAATTCTTTTTCCTTCCATATTTTCTGTCTCTCTCGAGGATAATTCACAGAATTAAGAAAATATATATTACGGTTCAATATAAATAAAATTCAATTAATATACAATAAGAGCCTAGCAAGATAAAGTATGCTATAATTAAATTGTTTTATTAATTTTCGTATATATAAACAGTATTTTAAACATTTCGATCTTTTTTCAACGGTTCTCTTTAGTGAATGTTACAAAACATTATTTAAAATTTTTTTAAAAAGGTGTATAAACTATTATTTATATACTATACTATTCCATAAGCCTACAATGAACTTAATTATATAATGATCCTGATGTCCATTAACTCAAAAAAGTGTTGTGTGACATTTCGTAAACAATTTCTTCACTTATCAATATTTTGTAAACAATTACTTCATATATTAATACATGAAGTAGTCGTTTACGAAATGTCACACGACAATTTTTGATAAAAGAATCGATAAATCGAAGAATTTAGTAGTGTACAGTAATGTTTTATCAAACAAGGATCATACTAGCACAATTTATGTTAAATTAATGGACATCAAGATCATTATATATTTATGTTCATTATAGGCTTATGGAATATATAGTAATTTATAAACGGTAATAATATATAAATTTTGTAACATTCACTGAAGAGAACCATTGAAAAAAGATCGAAATGTTGTTTATAAAAGTTAATGAAACAATTTAATTGTAGCATACGTTATCTTATTAGGCTCGAAAAGTTCTTATTGTATATTAATTGAATAATTCACAGAGAATATACTTTTCATAGTATGTTGTGTGTGTGTGTGTGTGTGTGTGTGTGTGTGTGTGTGTGTGTGTGTGTGTGTGTGTGTGTGTGTGTGTTCTCT
>Ga0157364_1005100_pt1 | contig 13285 bp, 6 predicted proteins | sample AttsexASBM2_FD_111476 | JGI IMG/M metagenome (GOLD analysis project Ga0157364, IMG submission 111476) | Fungus gardens microbial communities from leaf cutter ant in Ribeirão Preto, State of São Paulo, Brazil - Atta sexdens ASBM2 | ecosystem: Host-associated > Fungi > Mycelium > Unclassified ... | reverse complement strand
TCATGTTGAGGCTCAAAACTTTTCGAATGACCCTTATATTTAATATACTTTTTGTGCTTAAGTAAAATATATATTTTATAATTTGAAATATATTCACTTTTACACTCAGATCAAATTAGTGTATGGCGTAATATATATCAGCGCACTATATATTGCTGCAAATCCAATCGAATTTGCTATTAATTCTTTCGCTCAGGTTTTTATAATTTACACGAAAACAAAAGAATTTCTTTTATTCTTTATATTTGTTTGAATATTTTATCTTCCACGTATTATTTATTGATTGTACAAATAAGAAAGCACCTCCGGATACTGGAGATTGTGAGTTGCATTTATCAGATCGCACCAAGTCATAATGAAGATCGGGACTCTTGCGGAAGTCTCCAAGGCTCGTCCATTGTGTCGATACCCGACTTCCTTCCCTCTGTTTCGTTTAAAAATAAAACTCGTAGAGAAGCAGTCGACAATGCGTGCCGGTGCGCCTCGGTAATAATTAAGCCCCGAAGGACGCGCGGGCCGGTAACCTTAATTCCCACGAACGACGCGCATCGCACTCGTCGTCGTCGTTGTCATCGTCGTCGTAGTCGTACTCGTTGTAGTAGTCTCTCGACTTCTGGCTGGTGTTTTCTCAGTAAAAATGCATTTCCGCGAGGCGGTCTCACCAGTCGCTCGTGGTTACTCGCTTGCTTTTCACAGGGGAGAGAGACCATGCGTGGTACGCAAAAGCAGGAAACGGAACGCGGGGAAGAGGGAAAAGGAAATTTGTTATACCCAAGAACTAATTTCTCGGCTCTTTTCTTAGAGGCATTTCAAAGACACAGGATGATTTCCGAATTGCGATGCGAACAGATATACAAATCTAACTTTAATCTCGGCATATGCGAGCGTGATCGATTTCAAACCAAGTTTTTAGCTTTGATAACTATTGAAGTACTTGTATGAAAAAGAAAAAGTCCGTAGAAAAGGGATAATGAATATGACGACAATCTCAAGAATTGTAATAAATAAAGTCGATAGAAAAAGAGTGTAAATATTATGATTATCTTGAAACTTGGCCGAATTAATGTACCCTCTAAATTCTTTGAAGTGAAATCTCACTTTAAAGAGTAAAAAGTGAGCTAGTCTTGAAAAAAGATTTGCTCAATTTTCAAACTTCAAGATGAAATTTCACTCTTCAGATTGACAATTCACTCTAAAAGTTTTAGAGAGTAGCTGTGTCTAGTCAAGTCAGTTTATTAAAGCAGTTTGCTAATGCCCTTTTTCTCCAATGTAGATTAACTTTAATCTCAGTTCAATTTGCTCTTCTTTTTCTCATTTTTGAAACTAAAAAAAGATGAAGAGCAAGTTGAATCGAGGTGAAAGTTAATATATCATCAGTGGAAACAAGTATAAAGCCTACATATTTATTTAATTGAAAATGAAATAGGCATGGTAAAATAAAATTTATCACATGGATAGTGCTTTAAGAGCCTCCTTTATTCTTGGAGGTTTCCTATACGCCGGCAAGTAAACAGTTTCGCAAGAGTTGCGCGACGCAAGATCGAGAATTTCCTTATACACTACTCACCGCGTAGAAAAGGTGCAAATATATGCATGCTCGGCTATGCTTTGGAATTGGGTTATGGTTATACAGTTAGTGCGAGCGAGCGAGCGAGCGAGCGAGTGAGTGAGCTATCGATCGATTCACAATATAGATTGGTATATCGCGATCTGAGGTAGCAGGTGCCTTTATAAGTGCGCTTCCGTCATAACTACAATTATTCGCTCTGTATCGTGATTATTCGTCCTATGTTTATCTTGATTAATATTTATTAACGTGACTTGTATGGGTATGGGCTGTATGAGGTCAAAAATTATTTGTAAATTTAGTATGCGCTACAAAAAGTTATGAGTCTTTTCTCGATCAAAGATTTCTTGATAAAACGGGTATCTTATTAAACTCCTAAGAAACGCTGGATACTTGAACATTTATATATTTATCTATATAATTCATTCTCTAGAGACAAAATCCTGTCAGCCAAGTCCAGCGATTGAAGATAAAGAGAAAGAAGAAAGACTCAGCTTTTATTATTTATTTGTTTCGTAGTTCGGTTTTGGTGAGATTCATTAAATTTTCAATCGCTCGTCACAACTCGAAACGAAGCTCTCGAACTTCTCTTCTCGAACTTCGCCCTTCAACATTCGTTTTGGATGTAAGATACGCGGCTTTACGTAAGCTACACCCCGTATAATGGCCTCACCGATTATTGACTCCGTCGCGGAATGTAGGTCAGGTGTGTACGACCGCCGCGAATTATCTTTCCTCCTCTCTCGATTTAATGTGCGGTTCGCGCGGGTCGTGAGTCTAACAGTCAATAAGCATCGTCGATAGTAATCTGCGGGGATCGGAAACAAATTATCATGATTTTGGACGATGAAGGGGAAAGAAAGCGAGAAAAACATGCATCCGATGACCCATAGCGGTTGGAAAATCCTGGCGATCTTTTATGTATTGATAAATGATATGCCGCTTTTTTTCCGATTCTCCCCGCGACCGCAGTATGCTAATGATCAGGATTTTCCGTCGGCAGGTGCACGTCTCATCTTCGAGTGCCACGTGTCAACATGCATAACGCATTTAATGCATCCTTTTGCGCTTATATCATTACGAATTTGCAATCTACAGCCTGTTCTAGCGAGCTGTTGCTTACAATTGACGATACTCATCATAAAATCAAGCTCACACAATACCATCTAGCTGTTTTTAATCCATAACAAAAATACATTTTTTTTTTATGCCTTAGGATGTACTAAAAAACTTTTTGTTATTAGTTCCATTTTTTAAAGAATTTTTCAAATTTAAAACTATTAAAAATAAGATTGTGAAACAAAATTATTCAAAATTATTATTATTGGGTTGTCCGGAAAGTTCGTGCCGATTTTGAAGGAAAATTGAATCGCAGAAGATTAAAATTTTTAATTTCATTTATTATATTTAAATCTTTTGCGACACGAACTTTCCGGACGATCCAATATTTAAAAATCAAGAAAAATCTTACGCCCTATATATTCCAGTTATAATTTAAAGCTCAAAATTAGTTACTAAAGCAGAGTACATAATTCTTATTCTATATAATATAGATAAACGTACGATGATGAATATATAGTATAAACATAAGGCTTTTCAGATTGTTATTAGCGATTAGAACAAAAAAGAAGACATCTATTTAAAGAGCCCGTAATGACTCTATTCTGATCTTGTTCAAATATTTGCGCGATGTTTTGCTGCATCGTTAATAAGATGATACCAACTTTTCGACGCGACTTTTCTTTGCGGGAAATGCAATATAGAAGTTTAATAGCGATATTAGACAAAGTTAAAAATTGAAGAGTTTCTAACAAACAATACACGTGAGACGCGCGTCTCGCAATAGAGAAAAAAATTTCCATTCTCGTCGCGATGCATCTCATACGGATATCTCCCCTTCACCCTTGGGAATGCAAATACTGTATGAAATCATGAAATTTTATAAAGCTCTTGTATTTTTTTCGCAGATACACGAAATGGAGAGGGGGGAGAGAGAGAGAGAGAGAGAGAGAGAGAGAGAGAGAGAGAGCGTATATTTATTAATAGCGCGTTAGGCTAATATCCCCTTAGGCGTAACAAGAATGAGAGAGTAAGAGAGGTAGAAAGAAAACAAAGAAAAATCTTGTGTACGAATTCGACGAGATGATGTCGAGAAGAAGCCAACGTGCGTGCGTGTGCGTCGCGATTACACACACGCGTGTGTCACGCGGTATCACACTCGCCGGGGGCGATCATGGGGGGAGGGGGAGAGAGAGAGAGAGAGAGAGAGAGAGAGTGCGAGGAAGGGAGGAAGGGAAGAAATACGTGTACGGCAGCAACGCAACAGTTTAGAGTGAGGTGTTACGTCAGTGAAAGTGTTATGCCAATGTGGGCCGAGGCTAACCTGTGGAGCCCTGTCTCCGCGCGTACTTGCGTCGCGTTTGTGTATGTGCATGTGGGGTACACGAAACTCCCATCCTGTGTAACATATGCAGGTACGTATCGATGGCTCCGCACTCCATTCCTCTCGACCCCTCTCTCTTCTCTCTCCCTCATGATCTCGCCGATAATCGAGATTGGATCGGAATAGGAACACGCGCCGGAAGTCTCGCGCTCGAGGAAATTCCTCGGTTTCTCTAGTTGTACCGAGTGTTACAATGTACCTGAAAAAAATCTCGCTAAATTCAAACAAATCGCTCGTTCTGTGCTAAAAAAAATATAGGAAGAGTTTGGCACAATAATTTTCGTTGATAGATCGTGTTGATAAATTGAATTAAAATAATTAACGGGCATAGAGAATATAATATGTTTTCATTCACACAATAATATATTTGATTTATTAAACATATATTTTTTTTTCATAAATCACGTATTATAATACTTGGATTGGTTAACACGGTTTAATTGTTTACGATAAGTCTACAATTGTTTCAGACCAAGCGTACAAACGAATTCTACATGATTCTCTACTCTTATTGACACACAATTGTGTTAAACTATGAGTTTAACTGGTACATACATAATGAATTATAATGTAAATTTCATATACTGTTTTACGCAAGATTTCTTTTTTATAAATTCCATAAAGATAAAAAATCAGGGTCGATGTGCTCTTTATAACGATACCGTAGATTACATTTGTTCTCCCGATAGACTGATTATTCGCATGTATTGTTAGGTCGTCCGATGACGTCTTTTCTCGAGTATGCCGGCGATATAATGGAATGTAATTGCCTTGTACGTGGGACGTATCGATTGCACGATGCAATTGAAACAGGATGCAGATCCTCAACAAATGTTCCTGTTCTTCTTCATTGACAGAAATTTCGCAACAATTAGATTCTTTGCACTGTTAAATTCATAATGTCAAATGATATACCTTATTTGAATTATTTTAAATCATTTTTACAGATTATCACTGTTTCTACGTTAATTTAACTGAAACAATGAAATTAAATAATTTAACAGACGTGAAGAGTAATATGTGCAATTAATTTAAGAAAATGTATTCAAGATTCAAATTCATTATTTATTAAATACATATTTTAATATGGATATGTTATGCAATTAACCAAAGAAATGAATTGATTTATATATTTTGATATGGAAATTAAATATAATAAAATGTTATTTTTAACTCAAAGGATTGAATTATCATTGCTCTTTTAATATTTATAACAGTAAAATCATTAGGTACTGGAAGAACATTTTTCAAAATTATTGTAGATAACATAAAAAATTTAAGACTTTTTTTTAGTCGAGCTTCAAGAATACAGTTGACAGAATGTTTCTTTGAATAATTTCAAACAAATTGCTTTAAACGCAAATTTGTGAATAATGCCTCATTAAACGTTTGCGAAAGAGATATCTAACAATTCAACAAGATCTTATGTACGATAGGTAATGATCGCTTATCTTAATGTTAATAATCGACGATGAAGAAATTCGGAGTCCCGTAAACATTCGATTAGAAAGGCAAGCATGCAATTTGATCATTTGATGTATGCAGGTGTCTGTGTCTAATCTTATTACATCGATGCATTAAACCACGCATCTTATTAGTATTATAATATTACAGTGTTGCATGTCTTTCCCATTTTGATATGCTTATTTCTTTCTTCATTAATCTAGAGATGCGTTCGTTAACTTTAGAGTGTTTTGTTTTAAAAATGGACCGACATTTATATTGTTAAGAATGATTGATTACGATACGATACGATTTTTCCTTGCGGAATTCGCGGTATGTAATTTCCGAAATGTCTCTCGATTCTCGTGTCAGGGAACATAAAATACATAAGATACACACCGAATAATTTTCATAAAAACGAGCCTGAGGTTTTAAATTTTCTATGCAAATATTATTCTTGAAAGAAGCAATTGATTTGTCAAATCGTTAAAATTGAATTTACCTCGATGATTTCTAATCAAACATCTGTTTTTTCTTCCCATTACGCTCTTGAATTAAAGTATTGTTTTTATATAGATAATAAAAAATTATGTAGATAAAGATAACATAAATTATACGTAAATATATTTTAGATAAGATAAAGATAATTTTATTTTATTTTAAATGTATCTAGGAAAGATGAAATTATATAAACTTTTATAACGGTTAAAGCTGAATCTTTTAAATAATTCGATTTTGATTACATATATACTTGCATATATATGTTTGTAATCCTTCGAACTGCATACCGAATTATTTTCCCGGACAATAAACATAATTAAACTACTTTTTCAACATATTAACATCTTTATAATATGATGCTTGATTGAGTACTAAATTATTAAAATTGTTTGTTTAATTCGCGATTACTAAAGTAGTTTAATTGCGTTTATAATCCGGAAAAAACAATTCGGCGGGTAATGTAATCGAACGACTACAAATATACATGTGTATGCAATTTTATATATATAGTATATATTATAGTAATTCAAGATTGAATTATTTAAAGCATTAAAAGATCCAGAACTTCAACCGTTATAGGCCTTTTAATTTCTAGTATTGATTATGTTTTCAAGTATGCGGTCTAAAATAAAGATTTCTAATATTATTTAAGTTTTTATTATTTCGTTTAGATAATTATAAGATATTGCTTTTAAGCAAAATACTTTATTGCAAAATATAGAAACAATATATATATATATATATATATATATATATATCCATATTTTTATTTAATATAAATCTTTATTTCTTAAAAATTAGAGTATCTCAAATTCCATTCTAACATAAAAAATATTAATTTGATTTGACTATTTTTTTATCGAGCAAATATTTATTTACTATAAGTAAATGTTTACTCAATACTATTGAAAAAAATGTACTAAATTTTTTTTTCTACAGTCTAGCGACAATATAATAAATTTCTGATCGAAGCTTCGAATCGCATATAAATTCGCAAAGCAGTAAAAATAAAATAATACAACTCTCTCTTAAATTATTAATTCATTTTCTGAATTTTTTCATTTGTCACGGTATCTACTTTGCGATTTAATACCATTTTTCTGATGATTGCGTGCTATTTCTATTGCAAGCATGTTGTTAAATAAAACTTGTCATCGTAAGGAATTGGAAGTTGAAATTAAATAAATTTGTCCGCGCGCTCTGTGGTCCATCGCGCAAATGTGAGTATCCTCTTTGCCGCAATTTAGATTCTGTGATAACGTCAACTTGCATAATGCATTATCTATAAATCACTTGTAAGTCTGCACAGATAGAGAAATCCACTAATGTTTGGAAAGCACATTAAATGTCGGTCATAAAAAAATATAATCCTCGAGCACAAGCGTATAATTAATTTTCAGACCATTATCTTTAATTATTTTTTAGTTATATAATAGTGTCCGTCGACAATAAATTCTATTTCTTGAAAAAAGTAATTCTAATGCGAGAGATTTATTAAAACAAATAAAATTACGGCTACGATTATTAATTATATTAAATTGTTTATTAAATAGAAATTATGATGAAAATTATAGAGAATATTCATAAATAAAATCGATACAAATCTGTTTTTTCTCTTTTCTCCTCTCTATATAAATATAATGTTTATGGAAAATGTATTTTACCTGTAAACGAAAAATTGTATGTCTAGCCGTCAATATAAAAAATATTGATCTATCTCATGCATAGGATACATTGCAAAGAATTAATGTAAGACTGTTTATTATTAAAGTTTAAAACTAGCAACAGAAATAGTGTCGACCATTTCAATGAGTCTTGAATATGATTACCATTACACGATCAATCGCAAATATATATATATATATATATCTCAGTTTTGGAAATGTAACAATGTTTTCCAAGTTATGTAAGCGCAGAAAGGATAAAAGTTTACCTCATGAACTGAATTATGTAAGATTTGCGCAAAGTCGCGACAATAATTTGAATGTCTTCTAAAATATTTCATCTTGTCGTCTCGAGTGTCGCTGATATTCTGCGACGACAGCTAAATATTATTCAAGACAGTCTGCGCGAGTAAATCAGGTTTAGACGACTATGTCTTTAATAGACAATCGCGTCCGAATTTGCTCGCAGTGACAACTAAAGAGAGCACCTTCGATCGGAACTCGGATCAATATTTTGACGACATCGCATCGTCGAGATGCAGATTCGTCTCGTGAAATTTCTCCACGAATCAGATGCAATTTTCTCATCGTTAATTTTTTGTCCTATCGAAATTCAACGCGTTTTCCTCTCATTATGACAACAAACTGTGCGATAAATCATACATCACGATTCATTGTCATGTTTATTTTCCGGTCTGTGTGATGATTTGTTTATTTAAATTATTACGATTGTTGGAGATACGAGAAGTGTTATTTGTTTAAGATTCAACAATGTATCCTGCAAAACACACTTCATTATTTTATTACTTGGAATTGTAATTTCCTGTTTACGTTATATTTGTCCATAATTGTACTATCTCCTTTTTTCTTGTTGATATCTTTTTTTTTATTGCTGGCAGTGATACGCGGTTCATATCTTTACTGTAAGTATCTGTTATTTCTTACGTCGGAAAGTAAACAGTTTTTTTGTTCAAGTGAATGCTCTAGTATCTCATGCTTAGTTCTTTCAACACGGAAAGAATGATTTTGCTGAAAAATTTAGATGGATAATGTTTGAAAAGATCCGATCAGAAAATAATTTTGCTCAACCATTAAAGTAATTATGTAGGAAGCTCAAGCATGACGAGCAACGCTGCAAACAATTTCTCTAACAACCAGCGCGAACGTTCTACACAATTGTTTTGTTAATCTAAAAATAAAAATAAAATTATTTTTAGATCTGTATCCAGTTAAATGTTTAGCTATTTCAACAAGACCATTCTTTTTCCGTGTGTAGATGGAGATTACTTTTCAGTTCGATTAGACAACTATAATAACAACTTTTAAATGATGCTATAGCTAAATCCATTTTTTTATTGTTGTGCTTACGAAGACTTTTAATCAACAGCACATCTCATAAATTACAAAATATCATAATTTCAACCAATTTGAGTAAATCACTTTTTCCGTATGCTTAATGCAGGGTTGTAGATACTTGAGCAAAATCATATTTTCTATGAAGAAGAAATTTATTCTGTTCGATGTTCATTACAGGGATGATTGCAATCGTATTTCTTGTTTTCCCATTTCCATTCGTTCTTCGGCGTGCTGGAGTCGGACGCGAAGCGTCGAGTGCTGCCGAGTGCCTTCAATTAAATGCGGGAGTTTCGTTCTGATCGGTATCGCGAGGAGAAGAGGAAAAGCCGGACGGACATGAGAATATACGAGGGAAACTGACGTGCAGACGACGACGCGCAGGAAGTCGGCTTCGTGTCGTCACGAATCCACCTTATCCACCGCGTACGTCTGCATCGTCTGCATCGTCGGCCGCGAACGGGGAGCGGCGAGAGTTGCTACCGTGCCCTGCGAAAGCAGAGGTTGAGATACAAAATAACAGGCTGTGGCGTATATACGCGGGAGCTGTCATGGTCATGGTAGACCCCATCGTCTGCCATGTAACTAACTCACGCCCTTGAAAGGGTCCGCGACTCGAAGGCTGCTCGCGCGATCTAGATACCGCACGGGGCTTTCGGGAATTTTCCATTTTTCCCAGTCCTTTTCCATAATTGACGGAAGCGCGCGGTTACCATCTTTCCGCGAATTTTTACTTTTTATCATTATTATTATTATTATTATTATTATTATGGTTACTTCCCCGGAGGTGCTTCGGAAAGCTCGCGTTTCGGTTGCGCGATTTTTCCATCGCGTGAACCATTGTTCCATCGAGTAAAATGTGACGAGACAGCATGACCGGAATGAGATGTGAGTTAAGCCAGATATCGATTTCATGAGAATTGGCCATATTTAGCTACTAGATAATATAAGATTATTATCGAACCACGCGCACAAGTCGCAGACATTTTAATATAAATTATTCATATCAAAATTAATTTCTGAATTGATTTATCGTACGATGAAAAAACCAGCGAATCAAAATAAGTTACTTTAGCCCCCCTCCCCTTGTGTCTCTTTGCTCACTAATCGCTAATGTGCGCGGTGCGATGAGAAACGATAGAAAGACGTGAACGAAATAATCAATTCGATGGATGCTGTCGAAGTAGCGAAATCACGCCGTGCGATTGGGAAAAATAATTTATTACCGAAAAACCCTCTTGGGATCACTGCGAAATATCGCGTATCACGTGCTGCGAATGCACATCACGAGAAGCACCGCTAGAGCTATAGAGCGTATGTAGTGCGAGAGCGCGAGCGAGCGAGCGAGAGAGAGAGAGAGAGAGAGAGAGAGAGAAGCTATAAGATCGTATCTCGATTCCAGAAAATGTATTTTTATCGCTGCATCGTTCTCAGCGTCGGCGCTCCGGTGGCACGATGAAATAATTCCCACGTGATTATAAGTCGGGCTCCATACAGACGATACGCGCGAATTAAAACGCAAGTTAAACATCGAGGCCGCTCTGTTACGTGTTGAGGGAAATGTGAAAAGTTAATCGGATGAATTTTCCATAGGAGCCACGAGCGCCCAACGATTGCATTATTCAAAGTCGTGTAACGTAGATAAAGAAAAATTGGCAGAAGCTGGATAATATTTTTAAATAAGCTTAATAAAGAGGAAAGACAAAATTCATAACATTTCTTGCAGAAATCTAATTTAAAAGATACACGAAGAGAACGGGTTTGCTCAAGTGTGTTTGAAAATGTAGCTAGATACGGATCTGAAAATATTATGATTTTGTTGGAATCATCAAAATAATTATATAGGACGTTGTAGCTGGTTAAATGTCAAAACTTTTCGCTTTGCTCATCATGTTTGACTTTCCTACTTAATTATTTTGATGGTTCAATAAAATTATTTCTAAATCTGCGTATCTATTTAAATTTTTAGATTTCTTCAACGCGAAATCGTTCTTTTCGTGTAATGATTAATTAGTTACTTTAAATATTAAAAGCACTGAATAACAACATAATAAATTTTTAAATATAGTTTAATATCTCTACTCATAATAAGTAGTTAATCACTCTCTTCTAATATTAAATTTCTGTAAGGAACGTTTGCTTATTCGACAGTTCGTTATCACTTATTCAATCACTCCGTATACACAAAAACAATGGTATTTCGCTAAAATATTATCTAAATATTTAGCTAGATACAGATTTGAAAATAATTGTGTTTCATCAAGATATGTGGAACGCTTAAGCGTTTGATGACAAAAAGTTTTGACATTTTTCAGTAACCAGCTTGAACGTTTTATTTACATAATTATTTTGATGGTCTAAAAATTACTTTTAAATCTGTATCTATATAGTTATATTTTTAAATATTTATTAGCAAAAGCATTTCTTCGATTCTCGAGAATACAAACGCACAATTCTTCCTTATTATACTGTTTACACATCTTTATGTTCTGATACGCGCGCCACGCGACGGAGAAAGCATCGTCACTTGTTTGTGGCTGCGTGAATAATTTCCATCACTGCTATTTCAACGTTCTCATGTGCATTATGGACGAACGTGCAGACAGAAGATGTCTCTTCTTCCGCGATCGATCCGACTCCACGACGACGACGATTCGCGTAAGCTCGTAGAAATTATTTCTGATCCGTGGTGATGAGCACGTGTAGTGGTATTCGTGTCACAAATTGGGTCATCAGACGGCGCCGCCCGAAATCCGATAATTATCTGAAAAGATGTAATCTGCTCGCGCGATGATGCTATTAGTCGTCATCGTCGTCGTCGTCGTCGTGCTAAATATCCTTGCAATGATCGCGCTTATTTCCAGGTATCGATAATTCCGAATCGTCTGCACTGCGCGTCGCCGAGTTTCCATCGTGAGAAAATCTATAACGTATTTACCGAACGGACCGCGATCCGCAAATAGCGAAAACCAATGTGAAAACCGCGAATATCAACCGTCGTTCTGGAAATCGACGGGGTCAGATCATGAAAATTGATTTGAATCCGCTGGAGGAACGCTCGATTATCCCGCATACTCGACTCGTTTTTGCTTCGTCTCTTCTCTACCAGTTTATTCTATTACTTATTAACGAATGCATTGCATATTTCGTATTCTGTAACCTTTCGCGCCACAAACCGCTAACGAAGTTTACATTAAATCGTGTGATGATAAAGTCATAAAAGATATCCACGTTATCTTTGAAGAATCTGTGGAAAAAGATAAATCTGCAGACGGGCTTTGTTCGGGAAATTTTTATAAAACTCCAACATTGTGTGTCGACGTAAGGCACATTATTTTTATTGATAAATCCGCGAATTTAGCATATTATTTACATTACATATTATAGGATTTCAGAAATAAATGCGCGTATTATCGATAAAAGCGAAATGATGAATACGGATATCATAATCTTTAATGGTACAACAGGATGATTTCGTCTTTCGTGAGAAACCTCTTGAAACGTGAGAAATTTATCAATTAATGTAATACATAAATGATTGTTTTTATGACATTATCATTACAACATAACATAAACCTACGACCTACAATGAAGCAACAGTGCGAAAGGTTACAACTCGGGTCTGCCGGCTCCGATTAACGCAATATGCGGGAAACAAGTCTCGGAATTATTGCCAACTTTGAGAGCTTTATGTAGATATAGGGAATCTTCTGATGAAATCGCTGTCGATCGGTTCTCGCGATCGAGTAAAATAACCGTGTAATCCCGATCGCGAGTGGACAAGTTCTAAGAAACGCAAGGATATATCGAAACACGACGTTTTAACGTTCTACGCACAATCACAATTAATAACATGATAGCGAAATCAATTCATCGGCGAGACGCAACATGTCCTTCACCTAGAAACAGATAGAATTAGCATAAATACGCACCAGTAAGCGGCACGTCGCTATCTAAATAATATAGGTATTTAAATGCTTTTTATCGAAGTGGCAAGTGCGACTTGCTCCAATGACTATAAAATTTCAAAATATCCTGTTTGTTCAAGGATTATTGATAGTTTAAGGCCTCGATAGGAGATTTGAACCGTTTGTACTATTATTATTTCTTTTGTCGAATAAAAAAAGAATGATATTTTTTTCTATCGAATAATATACTATTAACTTTTGATGAAAAAAAAATGATTAAATCTTTATATATATATTAGGTGTACAAAAAAGTTCTGAGCTTTTTTTTGTAAAATTCAATCTTTATTCGTATGTAATCGTACGGAAATGGCTTGCTGCGTAACGCCAAGCTGTTCTGCAAGCTCCT
>Ga0157364_1005099_pt1 | contig 13287 bp, 2 predicted proteins | sample AttsexASBM2_FD_111476 | JGI IMG/M metagenome (GOLD analysis project Ga0157364, IMG submission 111476) | Fungus gardens microbial communities from leaf cutter ant in Ribeirão Preto, State of São Paulo, Brazil - Atta sexdens ASBM2 | ecosystem: Host-associated > Fungi > Mycelium > Unclassified ... | reverse complement strand
TTATTTATATATATATATATATATATATATATATATATATATATATATATATATGTATATATAGTATATATTATATAGTATACTCTTTCTTGAATTTTAATGAAAATAATTTTTATAATAATAATTAACTATTAAGTGTTGTGAATATACAAAGTATATAATATACTATATAAGTATATACATGTATGTTTTTCAATTAAGAATGTACTCACGACAAATTTCTTTAGGATTTTGGCAACAAGTTGTTGGGTCTTGCCGTAAATAGCAACCATCTTTTATTTCTATTTTGGTACATTGAAAATAGTTTATGCACTGAAACGCAGCACTATATGGAAAAATTGCAGTTTAATAAAAAAATTTTAATAATCTTTACATTTTCTATAAATTAGCTGTAATTGATTAAAAAACATTTGATATTTTTACGTGAGATTAAATACATTTTTTTAAATCAAATACATTTTTTTATAAACTTTGCATTGTAAAATGATTGTTTATAGAAAAATTGAGATACTCTACAAAGTAAATAAGTGACATGTAACTGTTCAATAATCAGAAGTCCATCAAGTAGCTATTACAAATAAAAATCAATCGCTTCAAATGTGAAATATATAATATATAATTTAAATTAAATAACATCATCTCTGAAATATGAAATGGATAGCAATACTTTTTCGAAAAATTATTATTAAGTAATTGATATAAAGAAAAGCTCAGCTATTTTTACAAAAATATATAAAATTGTATATTGCAGAATGTGAATTAATGTGTTCTTTAAATATAAAATTTAGTTTTTTATGACATATATGATAAATAAATTTAAAATCGTGATATATGTGCATGTGTGTATTGTTATTATTTTCTTTAGCTATTTTTATCTTTATATAATTTATTCATAATATAGATTAATCTTGCTCGATAGATTATATATATATATATATATATATATACACTATTAATTATTAAAAATAATATATCTGTTTTACGATGAAATAATTTAATTTATTTATTTAAATATCATACTTACATTTGATTCGGAATAGATGAAAGTGTGCAAATGCATGAGATATCGCAAACATTTGAATCTTTAGGGTAAAGGAATTGTTTAGGTTTATATACACGACCGTTGATGTAACACTTTTCCCTAGATCTTAGTTTGATATGGCTACAGTTAAACTTTTTCGGGCAATTGTCCTTCTTGTCATATATTGGCGTGCACCTGAGATCCTTGTAATAGGTCAATGGACCCGGACATTTAGCTGTGTCTTTACGGAAAAGAAAATATCAAAAAGTTGTTAACAATTTTATAAACGAGTGAAATTAATTCAAATCACATAGGTTTTCTATTTTTTTTAATACTAATTATATTATCAGTTTATTGATGTAATATTTGACTAATATTATATGGAAGTATTATGTTCTAAAAATAGTTAAAACATAATGACTCAAGTGATAGAAAATGAGATTTTTCTTTACAATTTACCTTGATCAACTGCGACAACGACGGCGACGAACGCTACGTAGACACACAATTGAACACACATACGTGTGCTTCCCATGATCGAACACGCGCAAATATGTTATAAAATGCGTATTCGCTTACATTACACTGTTGCGATTACTAGTTCGAGAAAGGATGCGAGGGTGTGAAGGAACATACATGAGAAGTTTAAAAATAAATATAAGAAAGAAGTAATCTAAATAAAAGAAGAAAGTCTAAATAGAAAGCACAGTATAGAAGAATATAAACATATACAATCCACATAAATATTTAGTATTGTAATTATATATGTTTTGAGCAGTACAAAGAACAGTGCAAGATATTTTCATTTTTAAAATCTGTAATTTTAAAACTTTTCAATAACCGTAATTGCGTGTTAAATATTTAATTGCAATAAAATTCTAATTAAAATATTATTGTAATATAATGTGCCATTTATGAAGAATTAATTAACTTCGATATCTTAATTACATAATGATTTTACTTAATTACATAATTACTTAATTACATAATAGGCAAACCAAATTTTATTTAAAATTATTCTAAGACTTATATACTGGAAAAGTTGTTTGTTTTTCCAAACAAGAATACATGTTGTTCAAATAGAAAAAAAAGACGATTTTTATATACGTTAACAATTATGCTATATAGTTTCCGTACATATATATTCTTTATTTTAAAGATTAAAAATTCAATTTTATATTTATACATATCGGAATTAACTTTCAAATTTCAATTGTAGTTGGAACGCTTATTTCTTACGTTAATAAAAAACGCGTGAATTTTTCCGCGAATTTGCAATAACAAGTCAATATTTTACATTTAATCATGTAATAGATTGTTCTTTTGCATATCGTTGACTGTATCTCTCCTGCAATATCGTTGTCGTTATCAATTAATTCATAATGAAAAATCAACAAATCGATGTTGGTTAAACAATTTATATGTGTATGTACAAAAAAGATGTCATGTATAATACATTTAGATCTGATTGTAATAACTACAAGAGAGATAACTACAAGAGATAGGTGGCAAGTCTAACCGCAAAATTCTTCATTATCTTCATGTATAAAACGCATATACATTGGTGCGAAATAATCTTTCTACGACGTACATTCGGATGAGCTATATTTGATAGTAATAAATCGCGATTACTAGGAACAGTTAATGTGATCTTCTCGACTAGAATTTATGTCAGGTTAACCTTATATGTTATAAGGACCTGATTTGATTGACGTAAAGTAATCCTAAATAAGGTACACCTAAGAAAATCCTTGTCTTGTTTAAGTATGGTTGACTTTTATAAGATTGTATGTTATAAGGATACCTGGTTTGATTGACCTAAGATGATCGTGAATAAAATATACCTAAGAAGGTTCTCGGTTAGGTTTGAATAGGCCTCGTCTAGTTACGCCACGAAATGGACGGATTACTCATAGGAAGAAAACGTCCACAAATTTTATAAGAAGTTTTATATGCAAGTCGATTTGAATAATCTCCTCCAAAAAGATTATAAAGTTCCTTCAGAGTATGCCTTCTGGACTTCTGAAATATATATTTTTCTGTTTCTTTTGAAATGTGATGCTAAATTAATAGCATTTGAATGTTTGCAATTCTCGATTTAGAAATTTATCTAGTGATTTTTAGCAAGTCCTAGCTAGGTTGACCTTATTTCAGATCCTGAGGAGGATCTGCTAACTTTATCAGAGGTCTTCATCAGAGGATCTGATGAGGATCCGACTACTGTGCTGCGTTACATGACTGATCAAGTCTCGATGAACTTACCTTATGAGAATCTGATAATGAAATAAGGTCAACCTGATTAGGAGCGGCTATAAAATCCTTGGATAAATTTCTAATCGGATTGAATCGTTGCAAGTTGAAAACTATTTCTCGACAAAACATTATATATTTTTATCATACCAAGAATATTCACCAGGATTCTTGCAAAAGTTTTTGCAAATTTTATTGTACTTCTATATAATTATGCATCATTTGCATTTATTGATTTTATTATGCTTTATTGATTTTATTTATTGTGCTTATATATATATTCATTTATTTCAATTATTTAAGGTATTAAAACTAACATTGAATCGTAAATCTAACATAATTAACCCAAAATGAGTCATTGTGTTTAATAAAATTTTTTTATTTGATAAATGAGCCATTCTCTTTTTGAGATATAAAATAAATTGAAAACTTCATCTTGATATATACGATGAAAAAACACATTTTTCATTTCTTTAATAAAGTTGTCTGCAGACATTCTGAAAGTGTAAATGATTTCGCGCAATCGATTCGTAGATAATTATGTTAATCATTCAGAATCTTAGAAAATAAATAATCTTTAGCAACGGTTTAAAATAAAGATTATATATATGCTATTACGTAAGTTAAATAATTAAGAAAATAACAGTAACGCTTCCGTCGAGAAATATACATATACTTTAGATGAATCATGTATTATCTGGATCGAATATCATAATATCTTTAATATATTATCATTTTGTCGGAAAGCACTTACTGAGACAAGAATTAATGGCGCAAACGTGATCTCGCATACACTAAGATAATAATTAATCGCGAAGAAACGTGCGAAATCGAATAAACGTGTCAAATGAATTATAGGTAAAATAATTTTACGATAAAATGTTGCTAGTCTCCTCTCAGATATTTCATCTTAGCAAAATATTTATTGTGGTGCAATACGATGCGTTTAAATAAGGTTTGAGTACAAATAAATTAGGAAAGGCAAGACGGACGGACGAAGTTTCCTGAGATTTTGAGGGAATGATCCACGGAGGATCACGGTATTAATTCTCCATTCGAAGTGACACTCGAGACGTAACGCCGTTAAACGCGTTACCGTGTCAGCCGTGTGGTACCACGTAAATCATTGGTTGGGAGTATTCCCAGAACCAGCTCATAACTGCGAATTTACTACACGCTGCCCGTACGTTACTCGTACCTCGGGCTGAATGTTCGCCATTACATTCGGTTATAGCGGGTTGGCCGATGTAAGCCGAATAAGTTCACCCGCTTGGGAAACTGATTTATCGCGTTCGAAGGATTGGATCATTAGTCTTATCCCCGTAACTAATGACTCAATCTCGGTCAGCCCCCTCGACTGCGGATTTATCGACCTACAGATCGTACGATTGAACTGAATATTTCCATGGCGGCGGTCGACTCGAGCGAATATAAATCTATGTGAGGAGCTCGAATCAGCAAGAATCTTATCGCGAATGCGCAGTTCTCTCATTTCGAATGACTCATTGATGTAGTAAAAATTAATCCGTATAAATATCGTTTACTATAATTCTTCTAATTATGAAATGAGCGATATATTCGTCGAATATAATCTCATTTTTTAAATTATAACTTTTAAATGTTAACTTAAATTATGTTTTGAATAGGTGATTAATTAATTGATTGATTAATTGATTAAATATAGAAAGAATTATATTAAAATATCTAAAATTTTACTGAATATAGAAAATAGTTTTATTGAATCATGAAAGTAATTTTATTAGAAATTCATACTGATTGCTAGAATGTCAAAATTTTTTGCAACATTGTCCATTATTTTTTAGTTTCTAACATACCTAATTATTTCGATGGTTCAATAAAATTATTTTCGGATCTGTAGATTTGTGTTTTATCCGTGTAAGACCAATAATAAAACAACATTTTTCGGTAGGAATTAAATAAAATTAAAATAAAATAAATTTAATCAAAATATATTTATCAAAATATAATCAGCTAATTTATGGTATTTAATTAATTAATTTAATTTATGCTAGGTAAAAATAGTGGAATTGAGATACGTTTTGAAATAAAAAACTATTAAATTAAAATCAATTGTTTACGTTTCGCTATCTCAGGCAAATAAGATAATTTTTATGTGTTTTTCGCTGATATTTTTAATATTTCATACACAAAGTTAATGTTTAAGTGAACTTTGAACGAAATTTAATATCACACGATGCGTCACATATACTTGCACACTAAAAAGGTAAAGCGAGAGAACTTAATGTTCTTCATTACTTTAGTTCATTTTGCGAACATAAAACAGCTGTAATTAACAGTCTTTATACACGACATGGCTCCTGAGTTTGTACATTTATTAATAATTCGTTATATCTTGTTCTTGGTGTCGGCGAGATAATTAATTACCATTTAAAGAATGGCATAATTTTCATCTAGTAATGCTATATTTCAAGAAAAGATAAATGATAATTAACATTAATTAGAAACTTTGCGCATACGAGAGACGTCTAAATTATATACACATTCAGTGTACTTAGTTACATATAAAATAAAAACCTGTAATATATTTGATTAAATCCGTACTAATTTTTAATATAGATAAAATAGATATTCAAATTGTGTATAAATAAGTGTATATTTCTTTCTTAAATCAATTGTGCCATAAGAAAAAGAAAAAGTACTGTTGAAAACTAAAATAAGTCGTAAAGTTTGAAAGATAAGAAATCAAAGATAGAGAATAGAGTAGAAGGATTTACTGATATTTGATGTCAAAAGTAATATCACATTTAACATAAGTGGAGAGGAAGCAAAACAGATATACTAGCAAATGTACTGTTCCGATAAAAAGATAAAAATAAAGCAAAGCTCGGAAGCGAACTGAAATATGCACGAGATGATGAAACTTGAAAATGTCTGTCGGCATCTCGAAGCTTTCAATGTTGAGAATTTCACGAATGGTACGATCTCATTTTCGCGTGAATACTTTCAAATCATCATCTATTGAAGTTTCTATCAGTTGTAAGTGCTTGTAACGATTTATTGCACATGCAGAAAAAAAGAGTGCGCGTATTTAAACTTGTTTCAACTATTCAGCGGAGAGTTTCTCACTTTGAGCGTTTGTAAATAAATGTAAAAAGAATTGCATTAAATTGTAAATTAAACAATTTAATTATGATATAATTAACAATTTAATTATGATATAATTAATATCACAATTAAATATATTCTGTTATTATATATGTCTGTTATTATATATATTCTGTGATTTACAAAAAAATGATAAATAAATGAAACTTGTATAATGCAGATGTAAATGATATGTTCGAATTATAAAGTAGAAATCGAAATTTTTTTTTTCAACATTTACTGACGTGGAAAAAATTTGATAACGGTTATATGACAGATAAAACATGAATGAAGACGAAATTATTTATCGGTTCAGTCACGTAGAATTTTCACAGATTACATGATTTGACTAAATAATCCTGTAGCGATAAGCACGAGAGATAAAGCCAACATCGCTTTTATTAAACTAATCAGTTGGAATCATATATCGTACCGTGAGTTTCGTTTTATAATATCTGTCGTTGCGTATATCCATGTAAAATATAAATATCTACAAAACAGAGAGAAACAAGAAATTATGTTATTTTCCTTTGATATATAACATCTATTATCGCAAATCTAGATGAAAATTCGGAGTATACCGTCCCATATTATTCCGTCCTGCGCTTTTCGAAAAGCCATGATACTTTAGAATATTGTATGCCATAACTGGTCGTGGTTACGGCCAGAACGAGGGCAACTAACATAAATTCGGTCAACTTAACGCTGCAATACTTTACGGTAACTCTCTTAGTTAGTACCGCGTTCCCCTTCTTCAGCCGTTCTCTTCTCTGGCGCCTCGACGAGGCTGCACAGCTTCCGGAAACTTGCGAAATTCTATGGTAAGCATTGCACAAATTCTCGAGGACGATATCATGCTGTAAAGGACTTCAAGTCGACCTTATCATTACTTGCACACAGGCCTAATCGTGAACATGTGAGAATTGGAATGATGGTAGGAAGACAATCCTTCAACTGTCATTCGCCGAATGGAAAAGCTTTATTTTTGTTCTAATGAATCTTTGCTCGTTTTATCTCGTAGTCTGCTTTTACGTAATCACGTCGGATTGCAATTTGTAATTCAACACAGTTGGACATTTATTATGTAGATAGATAATGAGACGTGTTTTACATAACGTATCATGCAGTAAAGAATGAGTAATTATATTATATATAAATTTTATTATAATTACAAGCTCATGAGTACAAGAGTTAATTGACAATTAATATAATTTACATATTTTAAGAGTAATAAAATTTATATATTTTAAAAGTATCATTATTATAGTTTTAAATTTTCAAAGAATGCATATTTGATGTTACTAAAGTTGTAAGTTTGATACATTATCTTTTAAAAAATAAGTAAATAATTAAAATCTACAATTTTAACATTATGTAAAAATTTTAAATTCTATAAAATCTATGTTTTATAATCGCTCGTAGAACTCTGCTTGAGTGAATGAAATCTTTAAATAAAAACTATACATTTTTCAATTTATCAACTTTAATTTTAATTATTAATTAATTATTAATTATTAATACAATAGTTAATAAATGATTAATAACGTTAAATTTAGCAACTTGAAAAAACGTACAATTTTAATTTAAAGATTCGATTCATTCAAGCAGAATCGAGCACGAGCGTGTAAAAATACTAATGTAGATTTTTCAGCTACAATGTTTGCGCCTGACAACTAAATGGAAAATTGCATGTATGCTGTTGAAGACACTCTAAAAGTTAACATGGAGCCGACGTGACTACAAGCTTAAGCCTTTGTCTGGGCCAACAGCCGTCAGGTTAGACCGAAAAGAAGAGCAGCGGCTTACCGGCGCTGCCGACGGAAGCAAACGCGAAAACTAAAAGCTCCGCAAAATCCGCGTGCATGAAGTAAAACAAATTTGCCTTCGGCTTCGAATGAAGTAAAACGATTTTTTCCGCCGGAAACACACTCGTATGGTGCAACGTTGATGCTACGTCGCGATTATGTTCGAAAAAAATACAATGATATATTTTTGAAAATTGGTGGGAAAAATTTATACTGATACTCATCGGTTAACAATTACCTTCAAACGATAACGCGAAAGCGCATTCAACGCTATTGCATACTTATGTAAGAAGTAAAACGCGGTTACAATATAATGTGCTGATCGTTCAGAATTCTTTGCACAAGTAATTATTGCTTTAATAAAAGTTACGCATATCAAAGTATCAGCAATTTACCTGAAGTAACGTGATTCTTGTTTTTCCATTTCACTCAACATAGATATTATGATTGCATTATGAAAAATTTAGTAGCTCAGTTATTTCCATCCCCTCAGATATTTTCTCTCCTTGCATATTTATATAGCAGTTCTTTCTTCAAAAAATTCGTGAAATATTATTATCATAAGAAAATAGCGTTATTATGCTTATAACATAAATGTTTTTAAACAAACTATTTTTCTTTTCGACATTAAAAAAAAATTATTGCATAATTTATTCATTGTTTAACAATTTCCTATTTATTTTAGAAGATATTCATTATTGTGATATCATATGTAGTTGGTTGATATCAATAATGAGGGATTTCTACTTTATTAAGTTAACATTCAACCTCGTAGGTGTCTATGGATTAATTGAAAGCTATATGGAGAGGGGAGAGAAACATTCCCCGCATATCTAGTGGGAGGTATTTAGTGGCGCGTCGGTGCTGAAACATAGAAGATGCTGCGGATCATCTCCCACCTCCATTATCAATATCTCGAGATATTTGCAAGAGCTGTGTACTAAGGGATCTGCGGCAGCAGAGGCTTTGGCGGATTTACGGGACCGCTTTTCGAAGTTCATCCGTTAATGATCAGACCTTACTCTCTCAGTCGGCAGAGGTGTAACTTCGTTCGCGAATAGGTATATTCCAAACCCCGCTATTCCCGCTATGTGGCTGGCTCAATTAATGACACGTTGAAACAATATTGTCACAACTTCCGGTTCCACGAAACCTATCTCGCAACCACGCCCCGCTATCATCATCGACCGATGTCTCAACAAATTTGACGAAAAGTGAAACGACGATAACTGAAGCCGTCTATTTTCGGAAACTTTTATAGTAATAGAATAATCTTATTGAAGATAAGAATTCACAATATTATTTATTTATAACAACATGACCTTCCGCTTTCAGCAACTTTCTCTACATTGAGAAAAAAATTTTAGTATTTGTGACTATTATAATAATGGTTATTATTACTACAATGGCAGTAATAATAACACATGTATAGTTTTATCAACACATGTATAGTTATATCATATATATATATACCTAAAGTGATTATAAATTATAATTATTATTATCATCATAAAAATATGATTTTGATTATTATAAATTAACTATAATTTATAGTCATTTTTGAAACAATCATATAAAATATTATTAATCCAAAAAATAATTATAAAATGTAGTTAAATTTTATAGTAATTGGATCAGTCACTTATGAAAATTATAATTTATAATCACTTTCCAGTGCCAACTATATATATTTATCGATAAATCAATATAATTAGTATTATTAACATAGCAGTAATAATCGTAATAACATGTAATTATATAGTACAAATATATATTAAATATAAAAAAACAAATCATTTTTCTCTCAGTGCAATAGATGTATTTTTCCTAAAGAAAAAGATTCTGTGATACTTTATCCACTGTTAATGATTTGTACAGCTTATTATTTTATTAATTGCAAAATAAGTTACGAAACAATTTGTTTTGCAATTATTACATTTCGCATGTTTGCGAAATTTTCTCTAACAGTATTCAATATTTGATTTTTCTTCCAATTATATAAACTTTCTCGTCTTGATTCTTATCGAAGATAAAGCGAAAATTTTACAATAAGTACGCTCGTCGATAATGAGTTAATTACGTTATTTGAATTAGCAATTAAAAAATAGATTTTTCCGCCAACTCCGCAGTTACCACATCTCTTTTTTCGCGAACGAAGTTAGCTTCGCGGGCCAAGTTAATTACAAGTTACGAAATTAGAACTTTACCGCCTGTTCCTGGGTCCCAGGACGCAAATTAATCCAGCAGAATGAGAATACAAGAAAAAGAATATAAGCGGATCCTGTTAAAAATGTCGTCCTTTTAATAACGTTACATTGGAACAACGCAAAATTTGAAAATTAAAACCTCCAGATACTTTCTCATTATTCATTTCATATACGCAAAATGTACTATTTTACTCATAGGATGAGCATAGAATGCAAAGATTGAATATTCAAAGCATTAGGATTAATTGGTAGATTTTTCCCAATTGAAACTGCCGTAATATCGTTTTTATGCGAAAAATTTCCATCTCGCTGTCAGGATTAAAGGAAGTATTACCATATATCCACACAAGAATAGAATTCTGAAATTAAAAGTAAGTTTTTCTACGTGGTGCAGTAGAAAATAATAAACTTAGCTAGATACTCTTTTGAAGTTCACTCTTCATTCACACTTATTCGTATTCAACTTGCTACATTTATGACTTCCGCTAAAAGTTTCAGTCTAAAGGATGAATAATGCATTTCATATTCTCTGAACGGCAATACATACCTGTATTTTATTTTCCAAAACAATACTTTGCTGAAGAAACAGTGCATCAGGATAAGGGTGTGCTTTGCAAAGAGATACATCAAAGAACAAAAGAGATCTTTCTTATGAAAAGACGGATATCATATTTGAAAAAGAGTTGAGAGAGAGAGAGAGAGAGAGAGAGAGAGAGAGAGAGCAAAAATAAAAAGGTATGCTTAATGACCCATTAGGAAAGCCATAAAAAAGATTAAAGTTAAAGTGCCATTATGCAAAATTGTATTGCTCTCTGACTTTCTGTTCTCCATCACACGTGTATCTGTGCACATCGCGCGCATCAGCGACATGCACATGCAAATGTAACGTAGCAAACTTTGCGTTTGCGTATCGTTGGTAATATGCGGCGAAAAGTACCTGAAGGTAATTTAAATTAGGAAGATATTCCGCTGACTATAACACAGCTGCCGTGTCGTTTGTTTTTCGTAAATTATGCCCCTAAATTATTCCAGAGTTCGTACTTCTCTGCGCTTCGAAAACCGTGAATATCGCGGTAGCAAATATACACACAGGGTGGCTAAATAAGATACAATATTTAAGTAATGTATGATTCACTTCTTATCGATAACGTGGTTTCTCACGCGCAAGAGAATATTTAAGTCTTGAAATTATATATGAAGAATGACATTTAATACAGCAATATATTTTTATTTCTAAATAATACTTGATAACGTTATCATTTAACAATAACATATATTAATTTGAAAATTTTCCACAATGGCTATTTTCATAGAATAAATAAATGATGCTTGAATCAATCAAGAGTAAAAAAATGTAAATATTTTCGAATCAATTTTAATAGCACCTCAAAATAATATTTTTATTATTGAGAAAAATTTTTTATTAAAAATGAACCAATAGATTCTGATCGTATCAAACAGAACTCCGATCATCGTGATTGGATGGACATCTGATTATCTCAACCGGAATTCTGATTGACGTAATTAAAATCTGCTTGATTTGTTCATTTTCAACCAGCAATTTTTCTCAATGTACAAAAAGAGCTATTATCATAAACAGTCATGTAAATTTTTGTGTTTTGTTATGTTTAAATAATTTTTACACACAGATCGAATTGTATATGACTTTAGTCACCCTATATAACTGAGCTGCAAACGAGGACGTTGTTTACGGCCGATGTGGAAGCGTAATTGAGTGCGCTTAATAAATAAACAAGCTCGTGCTCGGATACGCATCCACGGGGGGTGCATAGGGAGGTGAGCTGTAAAAAATGAATTCATTTTTCAGGGAATGTTGGCCGGCTCGGGAAATGTACTGTCGCAACATTCCATTCGAATCGCGAAAGTACGCGTGAAAAAACTGCAATAATCGGCATTACGTTTAATTGATTTTTTTTCTGATCGACGCAGAAAGAAATTATTATTTGCGATAGACACAGAATTAGAGAACGAAGCATCACATTTTTCTAAGTATTTTATAATCTAAAAAGGAACAATAGAAGGTTTAATGAAGAACCGTGGAAGTACAACTCGGTTCGATTGCAAAAAATCAAAGGAGGAAACTTGGGACAATGGAGGAACTGAATCCGTTCGCGTCCCTCCCTCAAGAAACGAATCTTGATTAATAGCGCAAGTTTGCGTCACCATGTCCCGCGTCGGCCATGTTCGGAATGCATAATGGGTGGAATACATTAAAATTCAACCTCGCGGGCAAACCCAAGAGAAGGATCTTTCTCTCTCCCTTTGTTTCTCTCTCTTCTCTCTCTCTCTCTCTCCCCTCTCTCTCTCTCTTTCTTTCTCTCTCTCTCTTTATCTTCTTTTCTCTTCGTAACAGCGTCATTCTAAATGTGGAAAATAACATCGTTCTTCTCGCAATTAGTGCGGCGTCTTTGATCGATGACAGCAATTAGGTCGGTTCACGTCGAAATGCACACGAGAAATGCATCGGCTGCACACACCGATCATTAGGAAAACCCAAGAAAAATCTTCATGGTAAACCGTAAACGGTACGCGAATACAAATATCAGTCACGATTTTTTGTTAATGGCTGATTCTTTAAATAAAGCCGTTTACCGCCAGATCTTTTTTCAGTCACTGATATCTTCCCTGTACTATCGTCCCTATACTATCGTATTAATCGAAAATTGAAGAATGATGATTCTTAAATTATTCTTCCTTCATATCCAATAGAAAAGAAGTGCAGTAGAATTCATCTTACATTGAATGTAATTTTGAATTATATAATATATCTATTCGAATCTTTTCTTAAGCAATAATAATATAATTGAATAATGTAAATATTTTACACTAATATTAATAGATAACAAGATATTAGTGA
>Ga0157364_1005098_pt1 | contig 13288 bp, 4 predicted proteins | sample AttsexASBM2_FD_111476 | JGI IMG/M metagenome (GOLD analysis project Ga0157364, IMG submission 111476) | Fungus gardens microbial communities from leaf cutter ant in Ribeirão Preto, State of São Paulo, Brazil - Atta sexdens ASBM2 | ecosystem: Host-associated > Fungi > Mycelium > Unclassified ... | reverse complement strand
TCATAGATATAAGGAAAAATCTCAGCATCACTTCCGTGATCTTGAAATGTAGATGGCATATTTATGCGAATTCGAATTAGCATTAGAATCGATAGCGTTCAGCAGAATGTTTATTTTGCAACTGTTGGAAGTTTTTCTGCGTTGATTGGATTATACTTTTAAATCTAGACTGATAACTTAGAAAAATAACTTTTTCTCATCGAAGGAAACTTCCAATAGTTGCAAAATAAACTTTCTTCGCTAAACTCAACTGTATTTATATTTACGTATGGAAAGAATGAGACTCTTTTTTGGAAATATTCAAAAATTTGACTGGATGTAGATCTGAAAATATTTTGTTGGAATATCAAAAGAATTACGTAGAAAACTTAAGCATATTAAACAACGCTATAAAATATTTTTTTATTCTAGCAATCAGCTAAAATATCCTACATTATTTTGATTATCTAAGAAAATTATTTTCTCTTCTTTAATTGAATTTTTAGATACTTTAGCAAAACCGTTTTTTCCACGTATGTATGAAAAAATTGAACCAAGGATATTCATTGAAGCAGAACAACAGATCACAATAATGTCAAAATGATATTAAAGTGAATTATGATTGATCAAAAAGTGACTTTTAATAATCATTTTGAAGTCATTTTGATGTCATCATGACTTTTTGTTTTGCTTAGATAAAGATAGAATTTAAAATGAGGATGCAACGGAAACTACAAGGTGAACTCTTTGCAACAACGATTCGTACACGCGCGATGTTTTTACGGAAAAAAAAATTAAACGTTACGAGATAATGAGGTAAATCACGATTTATGCGTTTCATACTCTGCCTCCAACTGTCCAGCGATCAGATGCGAAAGGCTTAAGCAGCGCGTAACCTGGATGCTCATCGAGAACGCGTAAGTAGTAAGTGTCAATTAGTCAAACGTCACGCATCAGTAGATCGAACTTCATTGAGCCGATTCTCGCGCTTTACTATGTGAACGACACTAATATGTGAGCTTAGTAATTTACATGAAATACAGTGACACATAAATTATCTCTTATTTACGCGGTTTTAACGCGCTCGAAATGTTAAATAATCGACATTGACGTTTTTAATATTCGCCTTTTATACTCATTTCTTCACTCTTTAATTTACAGCACGGAGATGCATTTAAAGCACCAGAATAGAATTGATTGCAGTTGTATTTATGGACAGAGAAGGTAACTTCCTCTTCTTGGGAATGTGTTAGGTAATCATAGATAAAAAAAAAGTGAGAGGACACAGAGCGTGTTAAAGTAATGAAATGCGGAATTACAGAAGTCCGATATTTCACAGTGATATCTTCTGAAAATGATTGCACGCGATTAGCATGAGATAACAGACTCCTGAGGACGAAGGATGCACATTCCTGCGTATCCTTGACACGATCCGCTCCCGCGCTCGTCAGGCATATGTCTCGCCGTTTACGGAATTCTCAGGTTTCAAGGCATCGACGTCGTCACCGTCGTGCAAATATAAAAAAACGGACGTGTGCACATACCTCGACGAGAAGTCAGCCGTGCGTGAGAAGAAAGAGAGGGAGGACTGAAAGAAAGAATAGAAGCTAGATCAGTTAATTATTATCCTGTAATAAACACCGCTAGAGAAATGTAAAAACTAACATCACAAAGCTCGACAACAAAACTTTTTGTGAAAGGATATAATATTAATGAGTATTGAAAAAAATAAATTAGATTATATTTAATACCCCTTTCTACCAATGTACATTAACTTTCTCAGTTCAACTTACTCTTCATCTTTTTTTAATTCTAAGAATAGGCTCGTTTCTACCAATGTAGATCAACTTTATTTTCAGTTCAACTTACTTCTCATCTTTTTCTAATTCTTAAAACTAGAAAAATATGAAGAGTAAATTGAACCGAGATTAAATTAATCTATATTGGAAACGAGTCTTAGAAAAAGATGAAGAGTTTTGAACTGAGATTAAAATTAAACTATATTGATAGAAATAAATATAAGTTTCTCTTTAGGAATAAAAATTTACAATTTCAGAGTAAACTCTAATAAAATCAGAAAGTAACTCTACAAAAAAATTAATTTTTCGACTTATATATAACATTCACGTAATTTTTATTAGCAATTAAAGTAAATAAGGCTTTAGAATAATAATTCAAAGTTTAGAAAGGAAGCCTGTAGAAGTTAACGCAATTATTTGTAAATAACTGCGTTAGCTCTTACAGGCTTTTATAAGTTTTCTTTCTAACTTTTGAATTATTAAACAATCTATACAATTATTCGTGGCTCACATAAATTTTTTTTAATTTTTAAATGATTATCCCAAAGACTTTAATTATTAATAAAAGTTATGTAAGTGATAAATTGGAATAGAAACAAAGGTAAATGTAACAAAAATGAAATAAGTAAGAGATTGATATTTAGTGGAATTTTCTAACGTCATCTTAATGATATGTCGTTAATTAGCAACAGCCACAAAGATGATTTTGCTCTCATTGTCGATAAAATGTTAGAGAATTCCACTACAGAAAGGAAAGAAAAAATCGTTTCAAGAAATCTGCAGAATCGCTATCGGCCGTGATCGATTGCAGAAAGATTTATGATCGATAATGTCCGTGATTTAAATTCACGTTGGATGGCATATATATTCAATTGGATAGCAAGTGGAGAAATTGTGGATAGCGTGCAAACGCGATTAGCGAAAATGATCTCGTGAGCGGAAACGAATATGACGACGATGGATTCCGAGTCTGATCAGTAATGGTGCGATCGATTAATATTCGCGGTGAGTCGATTCATCGGCAGGAAACCGGAGGGCTGCGATCAGCCGTGTGCATTTCCGGGATTGATTATAGAAAAGAGAAACCAAATTGAAAGTATACTGGTATTAGAATTATATTAAAATCGGAGAGACTGGAAGAAAGGAAAGGGTATTAAAAACCAAAAAACATACCAAAAGAGAAAGTTAAAATGACTTTATTTCATGAAAATGTGATGTCATGAAAATCAAAATAATATTGGTTACAGAATTTGAACTGTTTATTGACGCTAAAAATCAAAATCAGGATTATTTTGCATATATAGAAAGTTATCTTAACAGGTCATAAATATAATATTTTTAATGTATTACTCATTACTATTTTACATTTACTATTTTAGTTTTACGCGTATAATTAACACAGCATAATAAGATTTCTGTAATAATCGATTAAAAACCTGTTCAAGTCATAGCAAGAGTGATGACGTCAAGGATTTCCCACTTCTCACAAAAAGAGAACAACCGATTTTTGTAGCTCAGTTTTAGTTCAATGAATTCAAATAAACCTTCAAATCGAACAAAATCTTTTGTGTTTGGACTATAAATATTTTTTTAATCTTCCAGGAAGTTTGACGAGCAGGATATTTTCTGAAATAATTTCGTTTATATCAATTCAAAGGCCTCATCAGAAAGGTGCATTTATCTTGATGCATAAATATGATGTAATATTATATGTATGCTTGTAATAACGAAACGTTAAGATCTCATTGGAAAGGAAAGTTAAAAAATCCGTCCTGACGTCATCATTTTTAGCAAAAAATTCAATTTTTTTTCTAGATAATTATCGAGAATGTTTTAACTTAAGCAATAGATTCTTTTTTTATAATGATTTTGATTACCGCAATTTTCTGTCAAGAATAACCGTAAGATAACAATGTTCCGCACACTTTCGTAACATATTTTTCTATTTAAATTTATATCCTGTAACTATATCTCGTAATAAATCTTGAGTATTACGTTGCTTTTTATTATCATAAATAGGAAATAATGTATTAGTTACGTCTATGTTTTAATGCTACTGCGCATCCATTAATGATTAATAATTTTCATAATTATCGCTAGTTAAACAGCTGCGTCTAACAATATCAGAGAAGAATACTTCACGCATAGATAACTACTTAAAGCACGCACAATTCTGACTCATATAAGCTGACAATTTGCATTCGCCTTAACTATCTTCTGTATGGCACAAGTATTTGAATTGCTAATTTTGGAGGGAATATTGTCAGGAAAATTAACGTCTTCTCGAGAAAGATCGAAAGTTGCATGTAAAAGTTAAAGATTTTTCCCTTAAATAAAAAAAATACTGCATATCGTAATAACTTATTAAATCTTAAATCTTCTTATGCACACATGTGTATATTATTTTCAAAATATAAATTATAAGTAGCTTATTTTTAATTCTTCGCCGGTGATATAAATTTTAACAATAAGAGAAACATAGCAAATTTTTTTTATTGTTCTGGATTATTTAAAAATCTGAAAAAATTCTATTCAAAGCTTCAACAACGAATTTTTACCATCCTAAAAGTCGGATTATATTTTATTTATTTTTTACACATTTAAATTTGTCTATTAAATTTCACATTAAAATATCGATAATGCCTAAGACTTTCAGCAATTAAGATTGCTCTTTAGGATTTGCTGCAATCTTTATGTTAATTAGTAGTTTCATTATCAAATTCTGCTATTTTATTATCACTTCAATTTATACGTTCATTAATGTCTATAAAGTGTTTATTTTCTTTGTTCTTTAGGATCTTTCATTAAGATTATTATGTATTCTAATTGTAACTATATCTCATAAAAGAAAATATAAAGAAAATTGTTTAAAGAAGGTAAAATCGAATCGATCTCAAAATTTCATTTAAAAAATTTATACTTTTTATTTGTATTATTGAATAGGTCACAGATTACTTGCATTTTTAATTATATAATAAGATTTATCATGACCTCTTTAGATCCATTTTCCTTTTTGCTAGATTGATCCTGACTGCACTTCTTATATTTATTATTTAAAATGGTCTCGGGATGAAATTCCATTATCATGTATTGATCATATTTTTCCATTTTGTTTTCTTTCCAAAAAGAAACTTCTGAAAAATGAATATCGAACTTTTAAAAAAATCGAATCGTGATTAAAACCAATCTTTTATTCAATGTGACATTGAAGCCAATTCTCCAATGCTGAGACGCGCATATTTGTCAAAGAAAGCGAATATTTGTCATAGAAAGTTAAATAGCAACTCATTGGGATCTACTCACTTCCTCGACCCAAAAATTCTTGGTCGGCTATGCACAGTAGCTAAATCATGTTCTATAAAATGAGACGTGAAAGTTAAAGTGAAGTTAGTGAAGAATATCAAGGTGCGAGATGAAAACCGCATCCCAAGTAAAATTAGAAATCAATTTTGAGAAAATTGACTCGAGGAATAATTGAGTACTTGATGAGCATAAAAATAACATGAAATGGAAGATGCGAGGACCAAGTGTCCTTTAGGTGAAAGTTAAATCCATAAGATCTTACTCTAAAATTTTTAGTTTTACAAACGTATGTCTACTACTAAAAATAGTTACATATAATATATAACTCTTCAGAATAATATCATGTTAATCTGCTTACGAATTTCCATCATGTTCGCCGATTCCATTCAAGGCATAACATTGTACGGAATTATGGCTGTTACGAAATTGGTGCAACGGCCGATTGCGACAGAGGAATCCATGCGGGGATTCCGACACTCGATCAGGTCTAATAAGATCGAACGGCACGTAGCGCTATAAAACCATGTGTCGACAATCAGTATGTCAATGTAAAGGAAACGACCTTCCAGTGTCAGCGACCAGCTCCGTTTGTCTTGAGGACGACATCAGCTTTAATATATAAACTGGCGAACGTTACGCGACAATACCAAGGACCAACTTCGGACATTGTAATTGTGCACGCACTACATACTCGCCATGTAGAAAGCGTGCAATCGGTCGCAGGGGCGCTCTTCCTTTGCCAATCGCTGGTGAATGATTCAAAGAATCCTTATTAACTCATTAGTTTTAAAATCCCTCTAAACGATTTTAACAATTTAGATTAATTTGAAAATTAATGGAATTTAAAAACAATATAATTTGAGAAACCTTTACTTTCTTCTCCTTTTTTTATACATTTAAAATAAATATATAGAAAATATGATTAAAAGAAATATAATTAATTAATGTAACAAGATTATTATTAATTAATTTATTAATTATTATACTTTATCAAAATTTTATGATATTAAAAGTTCTTATTTTATTATAAATTTTATTATAAATGTATAAGAGACTACTGGGCTTATTTATATCTTATATAAATATTTATATTATTCTAAAGTAATCGATAAATTAATGTTTACAGACGCTATTCTAAATTAATCTATCTACCTTATGAATTTCGAAGTTTGATTGCGTCTCTCCTTGCTATTATAATTGTAGTCAATTGTAGTTAATTCACGTGATATTTCCCGTAAACATATGTCTGTGAGCGGCTGCCTAGCTGCGCAATAGATAGATGTCTGCGTCAGCGATTCTTGCACAATATAAAGTTTCATCAGTTCCGCAAATAGTCATGCAAATACGGAAATAAAGCCAGTTGCTTTTGGACATAATCTGAACGATTCCCGAGTCGATCTATCGATCCGACCCTGATTCTATCTGCGCATGGTGACAGACGCGCGACGCAAGGCGATTGTCTACGTGACTGTCAGTAGCTTCCTGTCCAGCATGTCCCACATATCCGTTCTTCTTCGCGCTGGACATCTTGCGATGTCCTCGCGGCGTCGGTTTGCCGACCTGCGCTTTCGATTTTTCACGCAGGGACACCTTTGTTCTATTAACACATTTAATGTCGGTGATTTTTTTATCATTCGTTACTTTCACGAGAATAGAAACGCCTATATTACATTATCGCGTGGGAAAGACATTATCGCATAAAAAAATTTTTTTGAAGCATGTTTTTTTTCTTTCACTTCCGATTCTCTCTTGTAGCTCTACAATGACTGCGTTCAACAGAAAAAAGCAATTTTGTAAGATTTTTTGACTACAACTTGATTTAGATTCTGTAAGGAAGGATAAGACGTCATTAAAGAAGCTTTTTCTACAATTGTAAAACTGCTTTTTTTAACACAATTAATATCTATCGATTATTTCTCATTACAAACAAAAATATTCCAAGTAAAACAAATTTAAAAATTATAAATTTACAATTACTGCTTTTTTTGCTTGGTATTTAGCTACTCCTATCGACCAATCCGTTAATACGACTACGATATCGGAAGAAGATGTCGGAAATGTCTCGGAGTCAACCGTCGTTCCTGAAGTGGAGGGTCACTCCATGGACGATATAATGCCGGGAACAAAGTCATCGCCGATTGTCGTAGTGTTCGTCGACATCCCGGAGCACACGGAAACGGAACTGGGATCGTCCGTGTTGTTGGCATGCCGTACTGTTAATCCTGTGGCTGAATGTCAATGGTCCTGGCAGCCATTGCCACCAGTTCATTTGCCGCTTCCGGACGTTAGTGAAAGCCCACCGGTTTCTACAAGTAAACGCAATATCGCATTGTTCCTTCTACGGCAAATCCAATTCCTGATGCACGTGAGAATCGATGTGTAGTGTCTATATAATTTTCACTCTTTTTAGTATTAATACAATACCAATAGCGTGTGGATTTATTTAACCCCTTTAACACAACATCATCATGGTATGAATTTAAAATCCATGATGTTAAATCCACATCATGTGTTAATTTATAACACCAACACAGTGAGAATTTTATAGACCCTGCAAGGTGTTAAATTCACATCTATAGTTTTTAGAGTGTGTTAATTATTTAACTGTAGAAAGGCTAGAGTCTCATATTCCATAAAAACGATAGAAAAGTATCTCTCCCTTAAAATTTTAAAGCTGTTTTTTATCATAAATTCAATTCATCAATCATAAATTCAACACAAGGTTAATCAAGTCACTTTTAAAATTCATCCACATGTTCTCTCTTATCGCTTTCATCCAGTCCGCGCGGTAACTATTCTTATAGTTCAGACTTATCTTTCTATTCGCCGGATATCGCAGGCATTATTCATAATTCTGTAATCACGCGCTGAATATTCATCGATACCGTTCGCTCGACAACCTCTCGGTGATTTCAGCCACGGCGATCCCAACGATCGCAACTACAGCAACTCCCACGACCCACCCATTGCCCGTACGACAGTTTCCCGCGTTCGGGAATAACAGTAACGATTGCTCCGTGAGATTCTCCAGCACTAAGCACGAGCAGACAGGATACTGGACTTGCGCGGCGAGAGCCTCGACCAACGATCCTTTCACTAGCACCGATCCTGCCAAGCTTAGCATCGTCAATGTTAATCACGGTAGGATTCATTCCAATCTTGTTAATCTCATCGATTTCAAAATTTCTGTACTTTTAGATATACTTTTAGATATGATATCTTGATATCTTCTCATACTCGATCAAATTTAATCTAAGTTAGTTTTACTTTTTGTCTTGAAATACTTATGTCTATGTTTATAACAAGAGAAATTATATTTTTAAAAGAAAAAATTCTTAAGTATAAAAATATTATAATTAAACAATCTTTTAGTATTATAATAAAATTATTTTTCTTTCTTCTTTTATGTTCTTTATTCTATTGATAAATCAATTTAATTAGACTTCGGATTAAATATTATAATTAATTACAGACAAGTTGTTTGAAAATTCGATAAGACTGTCACTTATCTTTTATTAATCTGTCTATATTTCTGATATTCCACAAGATAAAACTGTTTGAATCGTATAATCCTGTTCTTTGTTTACAATTTTAATCGCGTGAGTGTGGTGAATAAGCACAATGTATTTACGTAGTTGCTTTTGGATGACCTCGAATTCTTGGTGACAAAACACTCTTGATGTCGCTCTTTGTTTTTATCAATTGTGTCAACGATTATAATATTTTTTTCAGAATTTTGTGACGTAAAATATCATCATTTATTTTGCACTGTGTTTCAATATTTAATTAAAATTTGATACTAAATTATCAGTAATGTTTAATTTTTTATTCATATGACTATACTTGTATTAGATTTAGTTTTGAGTTTTGACAATGATCCTCCGAATGAGTCATCCAAAAAGTGAAAGACAAGTGAATCATGAAAATGTTGTTTCCATTCGAATTCGATTTACTTCGATAACTATCGCGAATGAATCATGCTATATTGCTATATGAAACATATAAACATTATAAATATACATTTCCTTTCAGAAAAGGTCGATTTCGAATTAATTAGAGAATCTGAAAATGAAAGTGCTAGCATACAAGGCCTCGTACTGTACAGAATGAAGAAAGAAAGAAAGAGAAATAATTAATTGCGACGAGTTTCATTTTTAATTATATTTTCGCGAGTTGATCTTTCTAATTAACTTTCGAATCCCTTGTTTTCAAATTATGTAAGAGATATCGAAGGTGCAACTGGCGCGCGTTTCAGGCATTCTTATTACATTCGCGAAGCACGAGAATGTCGTTGAAGTGCCGGCAGGATCCTCGGCGCAAATAATGTGTCAGACGAAGTCGCCGGTGCGCGAATGCCAGTGGTCCTGGCGGCAGCTGAACCAGTCGCAACCCTGGAACCTCGACGTGAAATCGTTTCCAGCCTTTGGTAATGACAGTACGGAATGCAGTATCAAGTTCAAGAACGTCCTACCGGAGCAAGAAGGCTACTGGACCTGCGGTGCGCGAGTAGATCCGAATTCCTCCTTCACTCAGGCGACTCCTGTCCGTTTTCTCATATCGGAAGGTATTTAATTAGTTCGCCGTTTGCTTGAATTGGAAATTATAAAATTCATATAAAAATACTATTAGATACTAAGACTCGCTTTGACCAAATATGTTTCTTTCTTCACTTATATCTTCACTTGAATGTTCCTCGGTCGATTTTCTTAGTATTGTAATGTCTAATTAATTATACTGACGTTTACACATGTAATCTGTTTTATTTATTTTTATATTGACATAAATTAATTGATTAAATTTTTTACGTGTAAAAAATTGTATAATGATTAATTGAAAATGCAACAAAGAAAATATAAGAATAATTATATATATTTTACATTTCATAATTTTCTTGAAGTTAAAATTCGTGTTTAATAACAAAAATGTAAGGCACATATTTTAAATAACAAAAAATTATATAATTTTTTATTGTTTTAAAGTTCAATGCTCATCTATATATTTTAACAAGTTAAATAATTAGTACAAACATCTTTAATACAATTAAAATCGTCTTTCAGTGATTTGAATAATGTCTCATATATATATTTTAAACCAACTACTTTTGATAATTTTGTGAAATAATTATTATTAATAATTATTGGTAACTGAATATTGAAAAATATTCAACAATGTCACATTTACTTTGCGTCACGATGATTCCAATCGATCTTATGCGATTCATTCCGCGATTGAAAAACCATCGAAGAGCTTTTGCTTCCCTTTTATAGTCGAGTTCGTGCAGTTGTCGCGCGGCGTGCAGGTTGCAGCCGGCGAATCGGTCTTCCTACGGTGCTTGGCGAACAAGCCGGTGATACAGTGCGAGTGGTCATGGAGGGCGTCGAACTCGAGCAAGGAACCACTGATGGTGAAGAAGTTCACTCCAAACAAGGACGCTGAACACGACTGTTCCGTGCGATTCAAGAACATATTGTACGAGGAGGAAGGTCTGTGGACTTGTGGCGTACGTTTAACGCCCGACGGTATCCTGCACACGGCGCCCGCGGCGACTGTTAGCCTCCTGCCTACAGGTACGCGACAGTTACGTTTAATTAAGAAATATGCCCAAATCCTACAATTGTGTGATCAATATCGGACGTCCGATCCGATTGCTATGCAATTATGAGCGCCGTGCGAAAGAATACTCGTGCAATTACGGTTAATGTTTCGCGCAGTTACGAATGGATTGATGTCTTGGCGTGAGATGATGTGAAAATTGATTGCTATAAAAAAATAGTAAAACGGTGTTAATATTAAGAAATTTAAATTTATAATTGTAAACATAATAATATCTATTTCAAATGTCTGTACTTTTTTTGTTTAATTGTGAAATTAAGATCTCATGTTTATAATCTCTAATGTTAATATTAACTATAATGAAACAAAAAGAAGTAATTAAAAATTTAATACGCTTTGAGTTATTGATATCCGAATTCAGTATAATTCTCGTATAATTCGACTGCACTTTCCCTTCCTACATTTCATCTTTCTCTTACATTTCGTCTAATTTATATTAAATGAAAACTAATTCTAACGCAGTTACAAATTGCATTCGTATAGAGCAGTAATGACTAATTAAATTCAATTTTATTTGATCTCCCCAGAATATTTTGAAGATAAAAAATTATTAGGTATCAAAATTTAAAATTTTAAGAAACGATACGTAAGTATACATAATTATACATAAATACATGTATAAATAATATTGCTTAATATTTTTATGATTAAAACTTTTTGTTATTACAATATTATCAATTTCAAAAATTCAGCATTATATTTATATAGACTCCTTTCCAAAATTTTCAATATCATCTAATATTTCTGTAAAATTTACATAACGTTGCATCGTTAAGAATTTCTCAAAATTTTATTTTTTATATGCTTTCGGCAAAAAAATAGAATCCACCAACGTTATTCACATAGATCTAAATACTTTTTCTACGTCCCTCGGCTTCTATTCGTGAATTTTTCTTATCATGACGGCCGATTCCAGCTAAAGTGAGCTTCGTCGAGGTGCCGACTGACACGGCCGTACCAGTAGGTGCAGAGGCCACGTTGAAATGCGTCACCAGCAGCCGCGTGGAAAAATGCGTGTGGACGTGGAAGCCGCTGCATGGCAGTGATCCGGAGATCGTCCTTAATGAATTCCCGAGCAACGGTGATCTCGGTCGCGATTGCTCGCTTCACTTTTCGCATGTGTACACGGAGAAGCAGGGTTACTGGAGTTGTCAAGTTTCCATCGTGTCGCTTAATACCGTTCTGACATCGCCATCTGCGAAACTCGTGGTTTACGAGCAAGGTAAAAGATGCTTATGATTTTTTTATGTAGTCTTCTTTTTTCTCCTTTCTGATCTTTAATCCTCTAATTGATTTCGTCAATTAAAACGTTTCTTTTTTTATAGCAATTACTTAAAGTCAGTTAAATTTTGTATGTTTTTATTATTAAATTCATAATGTCAAATTATATCTCTACTCAATGTCGTTAATTTAACTAAAAACAACTAAGTTAAGGAATTTAACTAAAAAAAAATGTAATAAATTTGACTCAAGTTTATATTATTTACTAAGTGCATATATTTATATATATGTTTACATCGAAACTAACCACAGAAGTGGATTGATTTATACCTTGACATTTATATTTCGACATAAAAGTTAAAAATAACAAATTGTTATTTAAGGAATTGGATTATCATTATTCCTTTGATATCTAACAGTTTTATCTATAAATAAACAAAGAAAAAAGTTTCATGTTATTATTCAATTTTTTAATCTATTTTATGCATTGATCAACTGAAAAATGAACAGATCATCAAATCGAATCCGTTCTTACCTTTTTGGAAATTCGTTCTGATTTATCACAGTGGATTAATTTTCATTTTAATTTTTTACATTCTAATTCTGATTCTAACGTGTCGCTAATATCTCTTTCCAGAGGAAGTAAAGTTCTCAGAGCTGTCGCAGGATATTCAAATTTCTTCCGGAGGCAGCGTTCTGCTGCGCTGCGTGACGTCCTCGGCAGTGGAGCAGTGCCGGTGGTCACTCAACCCAGTCAATTCTAACACCACCGTGGTGGTGAAGCAGTTCCCAGCAGCCGGAAACGAGGCTCGCGATTGCAGCGTCCGCCTGAGCCATGCTCTCGCCGAGCAGGAAGGTCTATGGACCTGCGGCGCTAGGATACACGGCCAGCAGAACTATACGAATGCGCCACCCGCGAAGCTGAGCCTTCTCGAGCCAGGTATCATCGAGAATTAATAATAAGACGGTCGGTTTAGTGTCATTTCTTCATCGCTACAGTGAAGAAAGCACCATTAATCGATCGTCGCGCGATTCCGGTGCGCTCTAGGCTAAATTATGCGTCGTAAATCGCCATGGAATATTGTAAATTACAAATGATCTAAATACTCAGAGAATATAGAGGACTTAAGAGTACTGTGTTATTATTAATTCAGCGTTTGCCTATTTCCTTTTCAAACCGATCTTTTTAGTTGAATCTTTGAAGTGAAATCTACGCAGCTTGTTTCTTTGTTTTTCATAGTATTTAGATCCTTCTTCTTAATTTACAGTATTCGATTATTACAATAAATGTTCTCGCATTCCACGCATCTTTAGTATTTAGATTCTACTTTTTAATTTACAGTCGATAGTTCTAAAAAATGTAATCGCATTCC
>Ga0157364_1005097_pt1 | contig 13288 bp, 5 predicted proteins | sample AttsexASBM2_FD_111476 | JGI IMG/M metagenome (GOLD analysis project Ga0157364, IMG submission 111476) | Fungus gardens microbial communities from leaf cutter ant in Ribeirão Preto, State of São Paulo, Brazil - Atta sexdens ASBM2 | ecosystem: Host-associated > Fungi > Mycelium > Unclassified ... | reverse complement strand
ATTTACTTCCTTTTTGTAAAATTCATAAAATTTATTTTTAGCTAATATCTGTAAAAATATTCAATGTTGAAGAACTTAATACTGTATATAAATTGCTATATTATGCTAACAAATACCAATATCTTTAAAAAAGTATGTTTAAAATGTGTGATTTTTACCTTACATAATTTAAAAAATAATTTAGATAAAATAAAAGATATATTCATATATTATATATATATATATATATATATATATATAAATATATATATATATATATATATATATATATATATATAATATATGAATATATCTTTTATTTTATCTAAATTATTTTTGAAATTATGTAAGGTAAAAATCACACATTTTAAACATACTTTTTTAAATATATTGGTATTTGTTAGCATAATATAGCAATTTATATACAGTATTAAGTTCTTCAACATTGAATATTTTTACAGATATTAGCTAAAAATAAATTTTATGAATTTTACAAAAAGGAAGTAAATGCATGATAAAGCCATTGCACTAAAATTGTCTAAAAATAAGTTTAGTATCAATGGTAGGTTCTCGTGAAAACTTGCATTATAATAGTGTAATTGCGAGACGTTGCGCTGTGTCGTCGCGAGTATATTTCCATAACTTTGCATACATGTTTTAATAATTCATCTCCGTTTGCCTAGATAACTGCTGAGGAGAGCATACTGCGGATTTATTAATAAGATATACTAGTTTAATATTAGGTCTAACTTAACATTACACATACAATTGTATTTATATTAAAATAAGAAAGTTGACAAAACGCAAAAATTTTATACCATTATGCCTTGAAATTTCAACGTGTCATTGTAAAGAATAAGTACAATAAATACAAGATTTGCAAAAATCTTGATTATATGATTTACATAATAAAATCAAACACAGAGAGAGACAGAGACTAGTTCAAATCGCTCATACTCCATGATATTATATGCCAATTCTTGGAACAATGTGAGAACAAAAACGAAAGAATGAGAAATCTGACAAGGATAATAGCCAAAAGTATAGTCTGAAAAAGCGTATCTACAAAGGAAAAAAGGCAGAGAGAGGAGGTCGAAAGTAGTTTAGAGAATCGTACTGACGATTCCTGAAACGACGATACGAACGACGTAGTAGCGTTATTATGGCATTCATATAATAATGGGCATGATGAACGAGTTTTCAGCTTATTCTTGGCAGCGGCTTTGCGAGGTTAGACCGGGTATCGAACAGAGAGAAAAGGTTGGGATAGTGTCCGGGGATGCGACGAGGGGTTGCATTCGTACAAGCAATAATATTAACGACGGGGTGGCGTGGGTTGTTGGCTCAACTGCATGGACCCGTAAGATCGGTGGAGAAGTCGGGCGAGGTTGCCTATGCCGCTAAACTCGCGGTTGTCAGTATATACATCCCATGTACGAATGAGGCTCGAACGACCAAGGCAAATATTTGGAGCCTCGCCACTAAAAACTCAGAACGAGCCAACGGACGAGTTGATTTGTTTCCCTACAACAACGCTTTCTTCGCTTTCTTTTTTTAACTATCCGTCGCTACCTTCTTCCGTTGACCCCTCTTTCCCCTTCAAGATGCTTACATAGCTGAGAATATTCGAGCATCTATCTGAAAATGACTCCTATAATTCAAGTTAAGTATACGCGCGCCCTCATTTACTGTTTATCGATTGTAAATCTTTTTCATCGCGAAGTTCTGCTTCGCTATTACATATTCATGCCTCCGCGTTCTTATTCTTTATGACTATTTTAAATGTGCGGTTTACTTCAGGAACGTGCACATGTAATTTTATTATGTTTAATTATATTTAACATACAGGATGAGACTTTCAACTTTATAACCTGGATTATCTCCCTGTTATTACTAACAGATATTTCGAATAAAAACTTTAGGAAGAAATTATAATACGTATAACATAGTTTTTAAATTTATTAAATTAATTCAATTTTTTATTTAATTTATTATTCAATTTATTATTTAATTATTTAATTACATCGTTGATGAATTAAATAATTAAACAATAAATTGAATAATAAATTAATCAATGGTGTAATTAAATAAGTAAACAATAAATTGAATAATAAATTAATCAACGAGGTAATTAAATAATTAAACAATAAATTGAATAATAAATTAAATAAAAAATTGAATTATTTTAATAAATTTAAAAACTATGTTATACGTATTATAATTTCCATAAATTTTTTTATTTTTAATGCGAAATCGTTTTCTTTATTGTCAGCGTCGTTAATTATTATAGCTATATTATAGCTATATTATTTTTATATTCGAAGATAATCAACATAATTGATAATTTATCTATAAAGATGCATTTTTTTCTATCGGTCTTTCTCATTCACTTCTATGAACGTATTCAACCCTTATGTTCGTACAGTTTTTCTAATCCCGTTTTTCTAACTTTGAGATCGGGTACGTATTCTCGTCGGTGCTGAGCAAGCAGCTTTCTTTTATTCCATGCGGCATAGGCATATGCTTTATGGAATGTAAATCTCGTCTACCTCGGCCATTTTCTTTTCTTACGGTATCCTCAATATCGCGTTAGACATTGGAACAATATTCTTCTTTGTTTTGTCGTTGTATCTCGATACATCAGTTTATTTATACGAAACAATATCGAATTTATTACGATAATTGCAAGAAATGAAATAGTAAAAACAAGCTTCAACAAGCTTATCCGCTGCATATGCAGATATTTTAAGATTTATTTTATGCGAAGGTATTGATAAATGGCGTATATTTAGCAAATAGACATGAGATAAATCGAGTTGACTTATTTACATTAAAATTTATCACAACAATGCAATAAAAAAATTTATCAATGAAAATTATAAATATTTTTTATAACTTTTATAACGTTTTTATTTTCTTCTCTTTTTTTTTTTTAATACGTGAAACTTAATATACTGCGGATGGCAGTTATTGCAACGTTGGAATCATTAAAGGTTAACAAGCGATATCTCTTTGTTTTTATACTATGTGAAATTAATTAGTTAATTAAGCATCGCGAGAGATGGCGTCCTTCCAATTAAATCCGCTCACTCTGTCTACGAGTGCGCAGATGCGACATCCGAGAGAGTGTCTCATGTTATACCGAGAACAACCGTGGCACATCTCACCCTCTCTTAATTCATTTCTCTTCCTCTGTTTTTCACATTTTCATCTACTTTGTTTAGCTCTCGCTTCTCTTCACGTGTTACTGTGGCACTCACCTGTCTTCTTTACTTGATATTTTTCTTCTCTACCATATGTTGCATCACGTCCCGAATTTTATATTAACTATAAAACAGGAACTCTTTTAACTATCTTTTATATTGCTGTTAATATTTTGATATCAATATGTATAACGTAAAATGTAATATATGTTTTTATCAAGAACATTTATTATTTTAAAGAAATAATATTTATAACATTTCATGCTCGATAGATTTTATTAATCGATCTACGCATATTAAAATTTAAAAAAATGTTTTTAATGATGTAGCGAATAATTCATTTTTCTATCTTAATATAGATTTCATATTTATGTTATAATTTTCGTTTCTTATTTTATTTATTTTACTGGAGCAATCTCTTGATTTGTGTATATGTTAGTATTTGTATTCGATTCATTGGCCAAAATCACGAATGTATATTAATTATCTCTTTTAAAGTGTTTTTACGCGTAAATCTTCATTATGATGCTTGGTTCTGACATTCTTAATTACCATTTAACACTTTCTCTGAAGAAAACCTTTTCAACAATGAAAAACTATACATTATGGCACTGATTTTATACAGCAATGATTTTATACAGCAATGAATGTATCATTGTTAGAAAATCTTCTGTGCCAAGTGTACCTAATGATTCCGAAATAGCGCGAGGAATTTGATATCTGCCAGTCGAACGGATTGTAAGCCAATAGCGAATAATGAAACATTATTCGAATTTACGTGAAACAGTGTGTAAATTTGAGTGTGAAGAAACAATATGTTGGTCGGTGGACAAGAAGAGAATGAAGAGTCCGTACGCGAGGCGGGAGAGAGTGACGGCAGAGGGGCGTGAGGGATGGCAGGGAGGAGGGAGGGGAGGGCGCGGATCGGTGGAGCGATTTGTCCCGTCTGTTAATTAGTGAAAAAACGGACTATGAATCTCGAGCGATCGTATATTACCGCGAGCGTAATGGATGGGATTACAGCTGCTGTGTTAAATTAAACTGGCCGCTGGCCGCGGGTACGATACAGTACGTTATGTGGATATAGGTGCACACACCAAGCCATGACACAGGGGGTTCTCTTCCTCCGTGTATATGTATTATCCATGTATAGCAAGTACAGTTACCTATGGTGCTTCCACTCATTCTCCCTCCCCCCCCTCTCTCTTTCTCTCTCTCTCTCTCTCTCTCTTTCTCTCTTTCTCTCTGCGCTGACTCGTTGAATACGAGTGTCCTTCTCTCTACAAAACGTGGTACATTACACATAATCGTGTCCAGCAACATGTCGGCCGTGACTCTTTTCGCAGTTTAAACAACGCGGCGAACATAACTGTGAAACGCGGGTGGACAAGTGTAGCACAATTTCCCGCGAATCATAACTCTACATTTCAATTAAGTTTCGATAAACGTATTATGTAGGCATTTTCAAAACAGACAAAGTTTTGCTTAAGTGAATATTATTATGGATTTCAAAGTCCATTCTTTCAAGGGTTTATAAATTGTTTATTGTCTTACGTTCTTTCTGGATTTGATCAAGAGTGCTTCTGAATAAATCTGATTTATATCCCATAATTGCAGCACATGCGTATCGGCCGTTATTCACCCCTATGAGGTGAAAGATGTGGATGGAAAATGGCGATAAAACAAGTCGAATGAATGGTTGTGACAATCTTTCGCATAATTATTGCGCAATAGGAGGGTTGAAACGCTATTGTTTTTGACTATCTTATGTGATTTATATAATCCATTCTTAATTAATTAATTTATTAATAATATATACACTTTTATATCAGAGAGATACCTATCTTTCTTTCTTCTCTCCTTTCTCTCTCTTTTTATCTGTTATGTATTTACACATATAAAATACACGAATAAGAAAATCACTAGTATTTCAGATTATCAAGAATAGTGGTTAACAGCTCAATTTCTTATCACACTAATACAATTAGGAGATAACGGCGACTTCGGACGGAAGGACAAATCTTTTTTATCTATATGGAAAAACTAAAGGTTTTCTTTCTTTTTCAAAGTATGTGTGGATGCACATATAAGTATCTTTGTGCCTACATATGTGTGCGAGAAGAAGGGCGCTCGGGAAAGGGAACCTGGGAAAAGAAGAGAGAGCCCACAGAGGCAAGGAGAGATAGATTACTCCGCCATTCTTGCAATTTCCCTGTCGTATCGAGGCTCGTAAATTCCCGGTGAAATATGCGAAGGGGCGCCTGGTGCGGGCAGCACGCTGCTGCTCTGCCCTGCTCTCCACTCACCCACACACTCGTCCACCCTCCGCCACCGCCCTTTACTCCCTCGATAGGGGCTGCTGTAGCAAGGGGTTTGTCTCTGCCGAGGCATGGTCGGCGCTTCAACGTATCGCGGCGGGGTGCGAAATACCCGGAATTAGCCTTATCTGTCCCATCACCTTCGCGAAAGTTTTCGCTCGGCTTATAAAGAAACTAAGTCGCATCACTGAGAAAAACATATAAAATCCGATGCAAAACCGGCAAATTTGAAGAAAATCTCTGCTTAACTTTTTTTCGGCAATCTATTTGTGTATTCTAGCACTTATTTTAAAGTTTTTTTATATAACAACAAAATATATTAATTAAATATATATAAATAAATATAAGAAACTGATTTAAACTGATATATAAATATTTGATCTGTACTTCTTAGATCTTTCTTTGAAATATTTTTTAAATATTCAATATTAACTATTATACATTTTATGATTTTATATTAATTTTGTTATCCTTTATAAATTTTTATACGTTTGAAAAAAATATATTGATCTTTTAAAATACTAATTTTGCGTGTCCTTTTCGATAGTATTACCTACTTGCTACTATGCTATAATATCTATCTAAATCGGAGAAACGCCAATTTAATTAGCTCTCAAATACGAATGAGAGAGAGAGAGAGAGAGAGAGAGAGAGAGAGAAGTGTTTATTAAGATAAAGAGAAAAGTCTGCGGTTGTAGATAAGAGAATAAGAATAGTAGCTACTAGTAAGAGATAGAAATAGTAAAGACACTCTCTTATATCGGTAAAAAAAGAAGAAGAATAAGAAGCTTATTTCACCATAGGCTGCATTCTCTCTCTTTCTCTCTTTCTCTCTTTCTCGACTCCTATATTTAATTTCACTACTTTGAGGAGTCAGTGGATGGTATAAGTGGTAGAAACGAGAAGAGGAGAAGAGAAGGAAGGATCGTCGTTTAATCTAACCGCGTGCGATTCTATCTCCCTGAAATTTATCATTCGATAAATTGCATCCCCCACGTAATACATCGAGAACTTCCTAACCCTTATTCCATCAATACTTTAGAAGTTCCGTTTATTATTAGCTGCACAATGTCTTTTATGAATGAAATAATAAGATTTTTTGTTGCAAAAAAAATAATGATAAATATAATAATTAAAAAAAAATAGTTATAATTTTATATATAAAATGAAAAAAAGAATTTATAAATGTACTTTGATAAATACAAACTCCGTTTATATCATTAGTTTTTCGTATTCACAATTTTTAAACTTTATCGTGATTAATGAGGTAGATTCGTTAAATTTTTACAGATGTGAACATTTTACAAAATATATATATCATGGCGTTATAAATTTTATTCCATCTCATTGGTTAAAATAAATACAAATAAAATATTAATATGATATATTATTTTGCATCTTCAACTGTTGACTTCAACACTCGAGGAATATATAATCACGCGACATCTTGAAGATCGCACGCTGTTTTGTGGATGGGCAACAGAATAATTGCTGGTTTATGAATCGTATTCTCCACTCCCTTTCGCGCCGTTTCTACTGGCAGCTACAGTTATTTCCGTGTAATTCTCACACCCTGCTTTGCTCTTAACTTAATGTTTCCCTCACTCCATTAAAAGCCACGCCACTCGGTTCGTTTCACTTCCCACACTGCGGTTGTGGCCTTGCGGTCGCACTTGACTATACCCTTCTCACTCTTTCGAGTGTACAGACAGTCGCGTTCCATTATCCTCTTGGCCGACCAATTCTTACCTGTTCTTACCTGTTCATTACTATTAAAAGAATTTAGAATTAATTTGTATTTTTGATACAAAAACTTATCTATCAGAAGTTTTAATTATATATGTGTATAAAAAAAATGAAAAAAATGAAATTGAAAAAATTAATAAATTTTGTGTATACATTTATATAAAACGATATTATTTATATAAAAGATATTTTCATTTTTGTTAAAAATGCATATTATAATATAACAATAATTTTTCTCTTACATAATGTGAAATTATTTTAATAATTGAAGGGATGAGCGGAATAAAGGCGCAATTCTACTTAGGCCCTTTTTCCGATAATTAGCTTTTTCATGTAATATTGATCGTAATAGAGAAGTATTGTAACATGTAACTTCTTAAAGACATTACATAAATTCAATATATTATATAAAGACAATACATTTGATATTGTATTCATTTATGTATAATAAAAAAGTAGCTTAAGTTATTTCAATTTTGATTAATATCAAGATTTTGTAATTAGGCTTTTATTCCGCCCAATTATAAAACTATCCCCTCAATTATAAAACTATTACGTTTGTAAAAGATTTATCGGTTCATTTGTTCATTCAGCGTGAGTTAAGATCGATTATTAATTGCATTGTGAAACGCATGCTTCAATCACTCAGCACGTTTCACGAATTTCCTAACCTGTCGACGCGAAACAGAGAGGCAATCTGAATTCTCCCAGATCTAGTTTAGAAGTGATGACAGTTATGGATTTCGCCATCGTAACGCCGTGCCAGCCGATGATGTCGTTTGTCATCCCCTCTTCGCCGCATGTTTGACTCCCCTATGAACGTTAGTGATAGCAACCCTCAAAAGCGAATCACTGACGTAAACGTGGATCAGAAGAGAAGCAATTAAAATTTTAATTTCTTGTCAATGTGTTAAAAAATTTTAAGCTTTAATAAAAGCACGTACAAAGATTATGAAAATTATATTTTAAATTTAATTAATTGCTAGTTAATTGTTTTACGAGGTATGCATGTATACGATTGTTTTGGTTTCTTTAGCTTTGATTGAGACGATATTGATATAGCATATTTTTTCTTTATATTTATCGCTTGATTAATATCGAAAATTTTGTTTAATTGATTCATTTGAAATATATTAAACTCTATTAATATTTATTATTTATTTATATATTTTTAAGTATTCATTTGTGATTCGAATCTCTGTGATTCGAACTAATGTTCTGTAACGCTTTTTAAGAAATCACAAAACGTCACATATGTTTGGATCCTTTTGACTAAAAAAAGCCTCGTAAATCAATGTCACTATGAAGAAAACAGCATAAAAATGCTATTAATTCTTTTCCAAAAGAATTCACTCGTCCGTAAAAAGTCTATAAAAAAGAAAAAGTAAAAATGAAAATTATGCGACGTTTACATATCTTTGAACAGTAGGGTCGCACCCTATGGACTATTGTTGCATAAACTTTCTACAGTAAAGCCGTAATTTAATCGTGATTCAAAAGGTGTGTTCATTGAAATATATCTGCATCTGAGAAGTTAAATGCAATACTTACGAATGCAAATTACAACTTTGTATAATTTCTAATATTCTTATTTTATTAACTCCGAAATTGTAGAGATAAAAAATAAATGCAATTTTTAGTAAGGAAATCCAAATCGGATTTTATTATAACTTCAATTATACGCGTATAAATACATAGATACTCATAAACGATCCTGAACGAATAGTTGAAAAATCCAAGAGAAGCCACGCATAAATGTAGGAATGTTGCATTTCGAGTTTTACGCATTACAATGCAGTGCGAAATGCAGCTATACTACGAAAATGTAGACAGGAATTTACGATTGTGCGCGTATGGTCGTTGTTTTCATGGTTTAAACATAAACTCTGTTCAGAAGTTGCAATTTCCTGAACAAGCGATAATCACTCGCATATAAAACAGAACGCTTTATGTTTAAAAAAAATTTATTCAGTATAGTATTCTTCTTATCTACTTTTATGTTTTTATATTAATATATAAAAACATAAAAGTAGATAAGAAGTAATAATATTAATATTTTTTGATAATTAATATATAAATTTAATATGAAATTAAGTTTGGTACTAAAATTTCGAAGCATTTTTTTATTGGAGTAAATATAAAAATATAAATGAGAGATGCAAACGTACATGCGGCATGCTTAATTAAGATTTTCATCGTTTAACTCCGCAATTAAATAGAGAATGATAATAAAACGAGTAATACATCTATTGATGACACGTTGGAAGCTCCCAAAGTCGCTCTTCACAAGCCCCACCTTACGATCTCCAATCCCTCAGCTCTAGTCCGTCCCCCTTTTATCCCCGTCACAAAATCCTGTCGTACCGCAGGCAGGATAGAGCAGATCCCTAGGAACGTATGGTCCACCATTGTAAATCAGGCAGTCGCAGGCGGTCCTTCTGATCTATCCATAGCAGAGGTGCTACGAGACGCATCAAAGTTAGCCCGTCCCACTCTCTCCATCTTGAAAGTAGTGAAATAACTCCTCTAAGTAACTCTATCTAGCTCGTAGAATCGCTTATGGCTCATAAACGCCTCGTAACTTAACGTGGTGGCACGCGCCCCTCGAGAAATACTGCCGTACAGTTTCCGTCCATGGTGCGAGAAGAGGTGACTTCGTCTTGAAGTGGCGCGAAAGTGAATTACTTTGATTGACGACATCGCGGCTGCAGACAATCCTCTCGTCTTTTAGCTAATTATACGTTACTATGGAGAATTTCCTTGTCAGATGGAAAAACTGCAGGTAATCAGTCATCGTTTTTATTATCTTATCTTTGTAAATTATCACTACAATGAAATCTGGATTGATGATAATAATATAAATTTTCTTCTGTAAATCGTGCTCATATAGCGTAGCATAAACAGGTTTGTATATCCTGTAAATAAATGTTTACAATATAAAAATGTTAATCAGTTTTGTCAATAATAAGTTGAAATTATATCTCGAGTAATAATATCAGCAAACAGTAAAAGTAAATAGTAAATAGCGGAAAAGCTATACACCGTTTATAAAACTGGTTTCAAGTCAACTACCACTTGTGCAGGTGAAATCTTTTAAAAGTAAATATTCGGCTTAACGGCGGCGCACGACATAAATGGAAAATATCGGTTTTCTAAAGGGGCTGAATAGCGAATCATAACTTCAGATCCTGATAACGGCTCGTGGGTTTCAAACATAATTTACGAAGTCAATTTACAACGGATTAATTAAAAACATTGATAATACCCCGACTTTAATTAATCACGCCTGGAGAGCGCGAGCGGCGGTAACGAACGACACTGAAATTAATTAAAATTAATGAAGCATAAACGGAAGTAGCGATAACATGACGAATCGGTGCGACTATCGGTGGTACCCCCGTCGGCGTTAGCGTCGCGTTGCGTTGCGTTGCGTCGCGTCGCGTTGCGTCGCGTCGCGTCGTGTCGCGTCGAGGCGCGCATACACGGGGCGTTATCCAAAACTAAATCTCCCGCTATTGACAAAACACTACGGCGTCTCTCGTCTGGCGCAGGCCGACCTGGCCTGCGACGCGACGCAACGCAACTAAACAAACGTCCAATTTTCCTGCTGCGCTGCCGTTGGTTGCAATTTAAACTAAAACGAAAATGCATTATTCCCTGGCAGTGCAGCACGTCCCGAGGTTAAATCGGTGAAAATAGTGAAACAGCGCACCTACATTTACACATACCGTTACGCGGAATCCGCGGGATATGTACGCGTAGAGACGATACGCGTCCTGAGTTTACATCGTTGATGTATGTTCTCGGCGGCGATCGATCTCTCTCACACGAACTGCTAATTGTGCGGCGTCATAACTCTCCGCGTGTGTCTCATCCCCTGTCTGTCCTCCCCCCCCCCCTCACTTCCCACCACCGCCACACGCTCCAGCTCACTCATCTCTGCTCTGTACAAGCGCGTTAGAAATACGCGCTTGTGCACGTTTGCCGGCAGTGACGGACGAGTATTTACTATTGCGCGCTGAGTTTACCGGCGCGAGGTGTTTCAAACTCTCTCCACTTTCTATCAGATAATCCTCACCGGCTCTTTATTTTTAATTTACGCACACATTTGAACCATTTGATTTTGCTTCAGTATTTCTTTTATACATTCTCGAACACTATATAGTTAATTTTTTTTTCATTTATTATATACACAATGAAATCTATTAGGCTATAGATTAACTGCACCGTATATTCTATCTGATATTATCAATATACTTTGATTAACTGACAGAACTTACTGTTCTGTTTATGGATATAAGATTTGATAATTTTGTGTATGTGAAAATATCACATACTTAGCATTGCGAACAATATTAAGTAGAAAAGGATCTATTATGCAATCTGAATAATTCAGTTTGATTACCTTGTTCGTGTATGAAGAGAGTGATGAAGGGTGTATGAAAGCACGTGGGTACATTATAGCGATGTTGTTTACTGGCGGATAGTCCGCCAGTCTTTCGGGCCATTGCCGATTAGCGACCAGACCATTTCACTTCATCATGTACGAGCTAGCAATGGAATCCGTTGCATGATACGAACGGATGTTTCGCGAATTGCGGTTGTTTAATTGTTCGTTTATACATATATCGAGCTTCCAGATTTATTCGTTAATAAATATTTATATAGAAATTATTTATATAAAATTATTTATATAAAAATTAACGCATAGATTTTTATTAAAATTAATATAGTTCTATTTAATTAATTTATATTAAATTTATATTTATATTTAATTAATTTATATTAAATTGACAATTCTTTGGATAAATCTTTTTTTCTATTACATAAATGTGTATCATTATTAATATTCACATTTTATTCTCATTTTGTAACATCGATAAGAAATGAATGAAGACATTGCGCCTTGAAGAGCAGTATAGAGAGAATTGCTGTAGTAGCGCTAATGTCACCCCAGCGTTGAGATAAGAAGCTCAGACAACCCTCCCACTCCCTTCTGCTTTTCTTCCACCCCACGCTGAGGCACATGGTGTGAGTTATGAGGCCGATTTTTATTATTCGCGTTCCTCCACCACCGCCTTCTTCTCCGTCTTACAGCCACCCAGCTCGCTTTTTCCTATCTGCGAGTGCTCATAGGCGCCGGCTGCGCAACCGGCGGAAACTTTCTCGGCGACAAGGAAGGGGTGGGGCCGGGCATCACAGCAAAGTTGCGTTATAAGAAAAACGCGCGAAAAATCGAAAGAAAAGCAATTTCTTTTTGCAGCTGGCAAACCGTATCGTGATAAATTATTTGTTCGCTAACAAAAGTGTTTGTCGGAGTTCATTTCAGAAATAAATATACTCTACATATAAAAATATTGTAGTATAATTTTCAAAATTACTAATATTTGTGCAAAAAATATACAATATCTATTTTCATAAATGTTAAATGGTTTTTTTATCATGTCTTTAAACTGTATTCTATATTTAAAATTTATTAAAATGGTAATTATTGGAATTTTGATTTATTTCAAATTATATACTTATTGCATATTGTATGGATTCCACTTTTGATCCGCGAAGTTAACATTATAATAATATGAAAGAAATGACATTGCCAGCATTTTTTTTCATAATTCTACGATTTCTTATAAAAATAAAAGAGTTCCACATGTTTTATACTAAAAACCCAAAATTAAAAAAATTGCAGCCGAACTCTGTTTAAAAATAATTATGGAGTTAAATCTCTGCTAGTATTAACAAGAAATGTTACTAGAATTGAATTATCATTAAATAAACTATATAACATTTGTATGATTGATAGTATAAATTATATTAAATAAAAAAGCCTTAGTAAACATAAATCGAAATCTTTCTGATATATGAAATAATTTTGTGTACTTTTTTTATTTAGTATGATTTGTATATCATATAAATGTTAAATGTTTTTTTAATCACCCTGTATATACATATATAATACGCGTACATATAATGTCTTACTAAAGTTGTTTCACTTAAAAACGTTGATTAAATTATTAAAGACGTGTATATGTATATATATAT
>Ga0157364_1005096_pt1 | contig 13289 bp, 3 predicted proteins | sample AttsexASBM2_FD_111476 | JGI IMG/M metagenome (GOLD analysis project Ga0157364, IMG submission 111476) | Fungus gardens microbial communities from leaf cutter ant in Ribeirão Preto, State of São Paulo, Brazil - Atta sexdens ASBM2 | ecosystem: Host-associated > Fungi > Mycelium > Unclassified ... | reverse complement strand
TTGAATAATCCTCCACCAATTTTGACAACTGCGTCATTAGGTGCAACCCGCGATATCGATCATCATCAGACGAATGTTCTACATGGACCACACATTTATGCCTCCGTGCCGAACGTTCATCAATATCCACGAATGATACCTTCTAATTACGACGGAAGTGCGCCTCGTAATCTTCAGCATGTTCCGGACATTCGCGCTTCGTATGCGGAAGCGCCGATATTGCCAATTGCGTCTTTGGATAATCCCACTAATCGATTCTTCAGAGAGCACATGAAATCGGCGCAAGTCGCACCCAGTCTCTCGGCGACCGCGCGGTTTCCCGCTGGAAATATCTCACAATATGAAAAGAACGTGCCTATTCAACACCAATTTGACCCCTTGATCTCATATCATTATCACGACTCCAACATATTGAGGTCTGATCCGCGATCGCAGATAAGAGAATACAATCCGTCCGATACCGCGGCCGTGGAACCGACTTTAATAACTGGGAAATCAAGTATATACCGAACAGGATCTGACATAAACATCGCTAATCAGGTCGATCCGTTACCAGGATACATCCTAGCGAATTCGCAGAAATCTGATGACGAAGGATCCACTCGTTCCATCACCAGTGATGACCTGGACAGTTTAATGAGACGCAACGAACATTTGCTATGGGGCAATGCGGATATTGCCAAGACTCTGTCGCCGACTGCTTTGGGAACAGACTTTAATCTAGATGATAACGGCAAGACGGCGATTCTAGAGAAAGAACTGGATCGATATATCAGTAACATCCGGAGGATTCATCGGGAGCACGGCGTGCAGAGCGTGGACGAACTAGATCACGAACAGAACACTAGCGGCGATTTGTTGAATGTCTCTCTGACCGAAGATGGTCTGGAAGTTTCAGCCGAGAATCGGTCGAAGAAGGAGAAAATACCCGAGGAAATGGGCAAGATTCTAGCATTAGCTAGCGATCTTGCGTCCAGGACGGCGACTCTGAAAGATATTGCACGAAATTCGGGCGGGCAAAACGATAGTGGAAGACCTATGGAAGTCGAAGATGGAATTAAACATCGCGAGAATGCAAAAAGCGATGCGTCTGAATGTAAAGAGGAACGCGAGACTGAAGGACGTACAAGAAATGAAATTCAAGAAGACGTTGCGACACACTCGGCGAAATTAGACCGACCGCGCGGAGACGTGCAGATTGCGAAAGAGGACTGGAATAACGCGGCCGATTCAGCCGAGTTACGGGAATGCGATTGGGAAATACTTGCAAAAAAAGACAGCGTAAACGAGAAAATAGCCACGAGTGATGGATCACAAATCGACGATTCGAAAAATGCGTCGGATGAGAAACAACTTGATCTTGTAACTGGTAAAGAATCGGATATCGATGGTGTGTTCGATGCTGCCGAGGAATTGGCGCCGTGGGATCTTGCAAGTGTGCAGAAAAAAGTTCGCGAGTTACATTTGGACGATGCTGACGAAGATCGAGCGGCGGGAAAAAATGTCGAAGCTATGGATATCAAAGAAGACGTTATTAACGAATCGTCACGATTCATCAATCAAAACGTGAATGACGAAGTGGAAAACGTGCGTCCTCTGCAGGATACACTTCCTTGCTCAATGGAAACGAAAACATTGGACACAAGCGAGGTAAATGAGACCGAGGAGCAAACTGAAACACGTGGACTTATCGAGGACGTTCAAGATGTACCCCCTAAAGATTTGAGTCAACATTCAGTTGATGAATCTAAGACCGCGTCGCAGCCAGGTGAGGAACTTGGTGAACAAGACGAAAGTGACAGAAGAAAGCCGGACAACGACGAGACGACGGAGCTTCGAGTTGATCAATTCGAAGATATTGTGAAAGATGGTGAGTACAGTGCCGAGCAAGGATACGCTGAAGATGTGAGCCAAACGCAGCAGTACGAGCAACAAGATCCAAATCAGCAATATTACGATCCAAACATGCAATACGAGGCTGGTAACGAAGAATATTCAAGATACGCTAATCAAGGATACGCTCAAGATGGTCAAGAATATGTCGAGTATGTGGCTGACCAATACGAGCAGTACCCTGAAGATCTTAATAATCAACAGTACCACCACTATTCTGACGCGCAGTACGAGCAGGATCCGAATCAAGCATACGATTACAGCTATGATCCCAATCAGGGATATGATGATCCTGTTCAGCAATATGATCCTAATCAAGAATACGAGAAAAATCCTGACACTCAGGCATACGATTACACTGAACAAGTCTCCTATGATCCTAATCAGACATATGATAACGCGTATGAACAGGAATACAAGGAGGAACAGCGGAATTCTGGTGACGACGCCGAAAGTTGTGTAAAACCAGAAGTAGAAAAGACCTCACAGATACAGGTAGATCCAAAATTAGAACAAAAATTGGACAAAGATGAGGATAAATTGCAACAGGCAGATGTTAATCTGCGAGATGAAGCGAGTCAATTGAAGAAGAAAAAAGACGTGATCAAGTCCCTTCTGGATTCTGACACAGATACGACAATCGAAAAGAATGTTTCGAACACAGAAAGTGATTTCGATTTCAATTAAAATATACGACATATCAGAAGGATGTTGAACTTGTTACGGATGAAGAAAAATAGTGACGATGAGATCGTTAATAAAATAAATGAGATCTTGTATCTTTAAATGCCGACGTGAATTTGCGATTAAAAGAGACGGCTATGAATAATTTTTGTAATTTTTGAAACGTACAATGAGAGAAGAAGACATAGATTTAGATAGGTGAAGATAAACTAACGAATGTCAGTAAGACAAATGTGATCCAAGAAAGAACGCGACTGAATCTTGAAATGAATTACAAAAACGAACTTCCATTTGTCCAGTTTATTCGTGAGAAGTGCCTAAAATATGGGACAATGAATTTAATTTTAATTATAGTTTCAATTAGAGCCCACGAGTTGTAACGAACGGTGAGAATAATTAATTGCGAATTTCGCTTGCTAAATATCATATTTACATAATGTAGATGTAGAATAAAATGGTAAAGCAAAATGCGAATGAAAATGTACATTATTTCGTGGACGTTTATTCTTGGAAAGAAGAAAATCTCGTTTGAGGTTTAAATTAATTAACGTTTAAATGCGCATTTATGCAGTTGCGAAAAAATTCATTGTTATAAAAATACGCTTGATATATTTTTTCACTTTAAAAATGACGCGACTAACAAAACGTAATTTCGGAATTTATTATGAATGAGTTCAATAAACATTATTTTAAAACTGAACTACCTTCTCATAAAAAATTTTTGAAATCATCACGACTAAAAAAAAAAATGATTTTTTAAGGATCGACGAAAATGAAAAAAATGTATTTGATTATGAATATTCTTTTTGCCAATATTTATTTGATTAGTCAATAATTTTTTGTAGTTAAAAAAGTTTTCCCTTTTCTTGGGAAATTTAATTTTTTAAGTTGTTACTTTTAAATAAGAAAACGACATTATAAAAATTGTTTTTTTTTTGAAGAATTGTTTGTATGTGGAATGAATTTTTCTATTTTCCATTTTCTCATTCAAAGTATATATTGCACAATATGTGAAATGAATTAATAAATAATTATATATTCAATGAATATATAATTCATACTTAATTATAATTAACATATTATGACTAATAATCCACGTATTATGATTAAACATATGCAAGTGCATTGACAAATTCATTTTTTCATCTAACAATCTTGTCTTGTTTTATGCAAAATTTCAAGACTGAGTTTACAAGTTTGAAAAATTGATCGAAGTTGTAGCTAACGCAGTCCCTCCAAGCTTTTTTATAACCTACGCACGCATGCAAATAATTTATGCGTACACTACGCAATGCGAGACCCTCGGTCCCTCGCGTCTTGTATAATTAGTACAACACGGTAACGGTGTGGTGGTCGCGCGGTATGGATTTTCACGGGATCGCATCGATGGAGAATGAGTCTGCGCCAGTCGGAACGTCGCGGTTCGCAGCTGTGTCGCGCCTTTTCGACCAATCACGCTCAGTGCCACGCGCGTCACACTACGGGCGCAGTGCCGTAAGAGTCACCGGTGAAGAGATCATTCGTTCATTTCGTCGTGAGTGTTCTGAGAAAGGTAGGTTCCTTGTGCTTTTGTCACACACTTATTCTTCTTTATCTCCATTATTTTTTCTTCCCTTGGAATAATCGTCATACAGAATCGCATTGTCTTGTGGAACGCGATGCGTTCTGTCTGGTGAATGGGTGAAAGGAACTGAAAGAGACAGAGAAAGAGAGAGAGAGAGAGAGAGAGAGAGAAAAAGAGGAAAGAGAATATAAAGTTTACGTGCACACACAACAGAAATTTTCGTAATGTCCTATAATGAAACAGAGGTGAGGAATTTCACAAAGCGGAATTATTTTTATTCAAGTTGTGACACATATTCAATTCTGTATAGCAGAAATAGTTACTATTCCTACAATGAGGGTATAAAAAGATTCGATTTAACACAATTAAGTCTCTAGAATTAATGAACTAATTATAAAAGAGAGTTGCAATTTGTATACACCGGGTCATTCATGTTTGATGCATATATCATATATATATATTTTCTATACGTGCTTCGATAAGCATATTATCTAATTACGTGTTGAGGCATTAGTGACTCCATCCCATATGCACGTACGTCACTTCGATATATCGTAAGATCGTAGGCAGTGACTCGCACGCTGCGAGTCGCACAGCATGCGTCAGACTTCACTGTCACGACGACGCAAACAGCACAAAGTGTATTTACGTGGCATAGCTGGAGGCTGGAACGTGCCACCGGCTCCGTTCGAGACGATCGGAGTATTCGCGTGAGTGCGTATTCAAGAGGAAAACCTCGCGTGTGGCGTCGACTGCAGTCGAATCGCTTCCGCTCGAATATCGTCTCGCATCGTGCCGGTCGCGCGTAATCGAACGGCGCCTCGAACGTTGCTGAATGTCGCCGCGTTCGTGTCGTTCTCGAGCAACTTCACTCTGTTGATTGTGCGGATCGAAGTGGTCTGCGGACGGCGCGTACGACTGCGCTGCGATTGGTCAGGCGCGTGCGACCGCACCGCGATTGATCGAACGCGTGTGCCGCGCTGCCTCGTGATTGACTCGCTTCTTTCGTCGTGTCCGTTGTAGCCGTTCGTCCGACAGTGGCGATCTCCACCGCGTGCAAGACATTCTTCGTCATCTACAGGATCAGGCCAAACGAGCGTGAATGTAAGTGAGAGATATTTGTTTTTTTTTAAGAGAAATATTTTTTCTAAAAAATCTATTTTCTCAAAAATCTAATTTTTTAACTGCTAACTTAACTGCTAGCTTAACTGCTAATTCGGCTATATAGAGGAAATCCGGGTGCGATGAATTGACACGACATAAATGTCGAGCGATAATAATTTCGCGTTTGCTGCATAAAACGCATAAAAATTCTTACGACGAATCATTAGCATATCAATTGATCTGGCACGAGCTGCACGTGTGCAGCTCTTTTCCCCTTAAAAATTTCTATGATTGAATGTGCAATGTGAGCGAAGGAAAAATGACGTGTACACGTTTATCATCGCTGTGGCCTATTTAAATTATATATTTCTTGATATTTTTCGCTGGTGTATAATATATTTTATTTCATGTATAGGGAGAGGGATATATATGTAAATATTTTTCTGCGTAATTTTTTGACATTTTAAAAGGCCTGTCATGTAAAACAACATTATGGAATTAATAATTATATATTTTAACTCTTCATTTTTGCAATCTTTCAGCGAAATTTCACTCTCAAATTCGTGAGCTCCGAAATAAAAGAAAACAGAGTCCGATTTTCCTCCTAAAATTTCTTTTTAAAAAACTTTTTTTTTTGATAATGTAATATAAGAGAGATGTTGAAAAATAAATTTTTTTTCCTGAATTTTTCTACATTTTTTGGAAGAACAGTAAAAAAAAATTTGAGCTAGACAGCGGTAGTATAAATGTGATTGCAAACGGAGGTTATTACTAATTATTTTATTGTATTAACTATTAACTGTTTGTTTATTTTTATTATTTATTTTTGCATATATTAAACAGTAAATTAGAATATTACAAATTAGAATGTTTAATAATAAAAAAGATGAATAATTAATTATTCATATATTGAAAAATGCAGAGCAACATTTAAGCAGAAAGAATAATTTAACCAATTAAGCAAGGGTAAGGCAATTATTTTATTATTTAACGAAAATTGTTGACGATTTCAGTATTTTAACATAGAAACTGTATAACCAAAGAAAAAAATTATCTTTAGATATAAACTTTTTCGGATTATGATGTAATACATAGAATATTTAACTGTCGCGCTTTATATCATAAAGTCGAAAGATCGATTGTACGTGCGCAGAAAAAAAACTTAATCGCATCGTTGTTGTACTAATAAATAAACTGCAACACGCTCCAATTTACATAGACATTAATAATTAAATCGCAAACTAAATTTGACGGAAAAATATTGCACACCGTTATTTCCCAAACGATTTGAAATTCCACAGTAATTATAATAATGATGCGATTAATCCCTATTTAAACGAGCGCAGCTCTTAATTGTCAGTTAAAACGAGCTGAACATTTAAATTTGATAGAATAACAAATTTGTTGTGTTAGAGATGTGCGATAAAACTAATCGAAGTACAGCATTAATATGCGAATTAAATTATATATATCATGTTAATTTCGTTTGCATATCTATTTGCATTAAATCAGTCGATGATTTGTTTTTCAGTTCTTTCTTCATAATTTTCTCTTATTAATTATACATTATGATCTTTCATAATGTATATTTTAGTACTCATACATTTTGTTAATCAGACAGTTAAATAATAATAATAATTAAATTCTTTCTTATTCAGAATTGTTATAAAGATTTATATCGCAGTTTTATTTTCTCACAATTAGCTTTTCTTATCGCAAAGATAAGAATGCTTATGTGATCTCTTCGATAAGAAGAGATCTTTTGAAAGTTTTGATATAAGAAAGGAGAGATATAAAAAAGGAGATTATAGTTCAATATTACAACTTTATCACCAAAAGACAATTAGTAATATTCTTAACATTTTAATTATAATTAGTGATTTATATATTATTTATTTAATTATAAATACAATAAAATTAGTAACAATCATGAATATTGGAGAAAAATATGAAAATATTACAGAAAAAACATATTTTCAGCAAATTGTGTCAGTGTTATATTTGTCAAGTTAATTTCTTTTACATAATATTTGTAACTAAATTTTCTAATATATTCATCTTGTGTTAAATAAACACAAAAATTTGAATGAGTCATTTGGGACACATCAAATATATTTTTAATATAAATTTTTTAATTGTATTCTTGGAAATATTGTATTTAAACATCTTCTTACACCTTAAAGCCTTGCAATCTGTGCGCGAAATTTCACTTATCGAAATCAATGGCTGATAATGCAGCCACGTCAACGCGGATAATTAAATAAAGCGAGCACTCAAGATGACGAACGCATTTGCAGAATTATGGAGGATGTGATGGCCATGAACGTCGTGAAGGAGGTGAACGGTGACACAGGCAGGCTCTTTTACGAATTGGATGGCGAGGGCGACGCCGACAGCTCGACAACTCCGAGTCACAATGTGGATCACCATCGCGATCGTGAGTATCATCAATTGTTATTTTATGATGTAACTGGTTCTAATCTATTAGTGCGAAGAGCGAACCGTTACAACATGTAATCATAACAAGGCAAGATAATGATTTTAAATAGAAAGAATAATGATTTTAAAGTCAAAGCTGCCAGGGTGTTATTCTTTGACAGACTTTATTGAGTCAAAATTATTCTTCAGCTTTTTGAAGTGTAGCTTAATTTAGAAATTACAGTATTAGTCTTTGACGAATATTCGTTGCATCAAAGCTATCCTTTGACTCCTTACTTATATTATAAAGAACGAAATTACTTTTTGAAAGTATTCATCCGTTGAAAATATAAACTATATTTTTAACTTTTTGAATAGTGATGAACCTAAAGTTACAAGGACAAAATCATTATCAGATTTTTTGCAATTTTTTTCTCAGCGAAGGTAAAATTAGACGCTGTATTTTCCGTGACTTTGCGCTTCAAGTGGCCGATCACCTTCTACAATTATACTACAAAATGAGCACGAAATGTATATCGTGGAATTAGATGATGCATTATAGTAGTCAGAAATCACTCATTGCATACAATGTTTTATTTGGCCGCACGAAAGGCGAAGTTAATTAAAGTTCGCAAGAGGGATGGAGATCGATATGAATTATACGCTACAGCCGCGAAAGGAAGACAAATGCCTTGGAGATTTTTAATCATCAAAACTCTCTTATTCTCGTGATGCTAAGGAAATGTTAGTTTTAAAAATAATAAATAAATAATCGAGAAAGCCAGGAAAAAATTTGTAATTAAGATATGAACAAATATCTAAAAATTTTTCATTGATCAATATAAAATGAATTGAAATAATTTTTCGATGCTTCAATATTGTATTCATCCGTTGAAAATATAAACTATATTTTTTAATTTTTTGAGTAGTGATGAACTTAAAGTCACAAGGACAAAATCATTACCAGATTTTTTGCAATTTTTCATCTCGTCATATCGCAATATCAATTTTGTATTAATTTTTCAAACATGCGAATTATTAAATTTATCCGATTTATCAAATTGAGATTTTAATTCCAATTACTGCTTTAACTTTTGGCAATCATTCGAGTGGATTATTCGCGTAATGAGGATCGTATTTAATTTGTTTTTTTGAATTGTCTGTATCGTAGAGTTTTAACTGCATTTTCATTGACACAAAATCTATTGATGAACGCGAGTGAAAATTTCAGAAATTGGCAGGCAGCCTAAGACCTTGCCTCTACAGACGGCCGATAGTATTTTGGCCGTCGTCACAATGATGCCGACGGTTTTCGTCTCGGCAGTGCGAGGCGAGACTTTCAGAACGTGAATAGAGGACAAGAGTTAGCTTTTTAGAAGTAAACTACAATTCGGTCGTCACGGTAGTTTCGCGACATCCCTCGTTGAGTCGCGTTATGCACAATCGTAAGTCGCGAGATAAAGTGGTGATTACGTAGAAATTTTGCAAGTTTCTGAGAAAACAGCTCCTTGCAGTAATCACACGGCAAATTCAAAAGTCGATGTTCATTCAAAAGTTAATGGTGAATTCTGAAAGTGGCATACGTGAAGTTTGAAAAATTCCGCGAAAATAGCTTATTGCACAACCGAGTCGAATTTCGTCGATAATTGGCTGACGAAGATACGGTTCGTGAAATCTTGTACATTTTCCAATTCCGGTCTAATTCGATTCATTAGGTTGGGTGAGTCATAATTAACTTTTTACTCAAGTTCTTATTTTTTTTTTAATGTGTCTCAATTCATAAATGACTTTAACAACTTTAAAAGCTTCAAAAAATCAATTATTACATTGGAAAAAAGATTTTGTTGCATTAATTGGACTTTTGATATAGATTTATCCAAAAAGCTACAAATCAGACACTTATAATTGAATCTGTTAAGTATTCAAGTTGAGACAACCAGAAATCATGATAATCAAAATTTTGATTTATTATATATGAATATATTTTATCTGTATTTCTTGTTGGTATAATCAGAACATTTTTCTCAGTGTCGCTAAAATAATATATGAAAAAGAAGGAAAAAAGATTAGTTATATTTAGAGAAATAAATTATGATTTAATTTAATAATTTTTTAATGAATTATCTTAATCATATAACATCATATAGCGTTAAGATAACATTTAATTGCTAAATTTTTTATTAAATTAAATTTTTGTTATTATATTTCAAAATCGAACTTTTAGTTCTATTTTCCGAACAAATATTTATACTTACTGTTTGTTCGTCGATATCATCAGGTATTGGTAAACTAATTCTCTTATCGTTTTCGCGTTCGTAATCCAGTCGGGAAATATGATCAGAGTTCGCGATCATTTTTGTCGCGTCTGAATTTATATTATACGTTTGAAATTGTTTCGATATTCTTCATGATTTTTCATTCGCTTTTGTGACTCATACGTGGTGCTGGCACGGTTGATAAGCATGGTGATTAGCACATTATTTAACGTAATGTCTTTGACATAGCTAAAAGCGCGCTACAACGACAACGCGCTATTAAAAGTCTCACTTCGCCAGTATCGAGCTCGATATATCTATCGTCGTATCTCTTGCGAACGATTATATTTCTTGAGAGTTTCTGCGATATCGCAAAAAATTCATTCGCCGCATCCTCTAGTATCTTTCAAGAATCTTTTATTATCAGAAGGAACGAGTTAATAAATTTTCTGTCGAAGTAAGGGATCTTCGGTAGTGCGATTTACGCTGCAACGAGGATTGCGTGATTTGGAGCGACCTGAGAAAAATGTCGATCAGAGGTGTGACCACTTCGGAGAGTGAAACGTTCCTTGGTTCCTTGCGCCTGTCGAATTTTCTGATCGATTTGGATGAATTATATGAAGGTAAAAGCGAGCGCGGACAACTCGTGTATCGGATTGTGCTATAGCGATTCTTATAACCGCTTGATATCAAGAAAGATTTAATTGCAAAACGCATTTATGTTCGACGTCACTTTACTGTGAAATTATTTCAGATAACGGCATTCTTGCTCGCGGGAATATTATTCCGCGTGAATAACACATGTGAATAACAATGATGACGACTTTGTGTTTCTTAGTGTCGTCAGTGTTTCTTATCTTATTAATAACACAACTAATAGCCGAGCCACTGTGTCCACATACTCTTAATTGCGAAATGTGTTTATTGTCAGATTATTGTGACTACAAGTTGTAGAGAATCGCAATTTTTTGCGTCTTTTTTAAGTTTTGCCGGAATTTTCTTAACTATGAGTCATACCGCTATTATCTTCCTGAAGCGTAGATGTCTAAAGCAAGCTCTTCATTAAAACTGAAAATCATACAAGTTATCGTCAGTATAAGTCGGAGATGTTACTTTAATAATTAAAGAAAATGTTGCTCCATTATTGTTTAGGCGAATTGTTATTTCGATCGAATTAATAAAACTGCAAATTATAATTTTAACCTGCATATAAATATATATGCAAGTTAGCGTCAGGCTAAATTGGAGATATTTTAATGATTGAAGAAAAACATTTCTCTAGCATTGTTTGAGTTATTCTAGTTCTTGAATTATCACGCTAGGACTTTTTATACTGATAATATAATGCATTCGAATGATGTAATTCTCAAGAATTTCAAGTAATTTTTATTTATATTTATGGTTAAGGCCAAGGCATATTTTGTTGCATTATTATGCAATCATATGCATTCGTTTTCAATATTCTGAAATAAAAAAAGTTAAACTGATTAATTTCGGAGTGATATTTTGAAATTTTTATATTTTTAAATTCTGTGAACAAAGAGTATAAATTTAATTAAACAAGTTTTAATTATTTTTATATATTTTGACATACTAAAGTTTTTTTCAATTTTAGAATAAGCTTGCATTTGGAAGTTTTACTTTCGACACAATGATAACGAAAATGAAAAATATTCCAATTACAAAACTTTTTACGCAAGCATCTCGACATAAATTTTTATGACACTGCTTATAAATTGCAATTTTATATTACGTATATAAATAGGAATCAGAAATGAAAAATATTTCAATTATAAGATTTTTAGAAGAATTATAATTTTACTACTTTTTATGCAAGCATCTCTACATAAACTTTCGTAATATTGCTTACAAGTTGTAATTCTATATTATGTAGAAATCATTAAGAAAATATTGTCGACAAGATAGCGTTGAGGAAATTAAATACAATCGAGAATGGTCGAAGATACAGTTATGATATTAGCCGTAAATTATAAACTTATCTAAATCTTGGTTCAAATTCTTTGATTCTGAAATCACTACAGTATATTCTGCATCTTTTGCTAAGTGTTTACATGAGTATCGAAAATATTGATGCCGATTTATTTTCGTCTCACAGCGCGGTATTTTTGTCACGAGAATCAGGTCCTATATGCCAGACGAGAACAGAAAGGTGTCGACGTTCTCGATTGAGAAAAGATTGGGACGTGCTACGCGGAGATCCACGGTAACCGTGCCAAGGAGGTGCGGTATTGATCTTTTCCGCGGCTACGTCTACGCTATGCTACTCGTGCTAGTCGCATCGCCGCGACCGCGGCCGGCTGCCAGAAATTGAATCACGTAAATTCACGCGATTGCTGTAAATAGACATAGAACTGTAGCGTTCGATCTTGTTCTTCCGATGCTTCAAGGAAATTTCCGCAGCTTAGAGCCGGTTACACATTATCGCCGATAATAGCTAATATTGAATATTCATGAAAGCTACAATCATTGGAAAAAGAGAGAAAGAGATTCGTTTCTATTGAGATATAATTAAATTTTTGTTATTATACATATCAAAATTATCTTTGGTAATTAAACACATTGTTTTTTTTTTGTAGTATTATGTTTTAAGTCGCTCGAAAGTTTACAAGTATTACCAGAGAACTTTATTTTAAGAATTTTGACTCAAGAATTGAAATTAGAGGAAAATTAATTGCAGAAATATTTAAAATTATAAGTATATTTAAATTTTAAAAAATAGATACAAAAAATAGAAATTTTTTTATAAAGAAAAATCGAAGAAGAATATTATTCTGGTTGCATGCGCATAAACACTAGATTTATGATTCATTTAACACGATGACATTAGTTTCAATTTTAATGTCGCGGAATTATTCGTGAATCGCGATAAGTCTTTCAATGAAGCTCATCTATAAATAGTTCATCATGTGTAACGCAGATATTTATTATAGAATCGACTGAACACGATTTCATGATAAAATTGCCCGATAAACATTATCATGCGATAGCAAATCTGTTTTAATGGAATAATAAATTCTACTATCTACTTAATCTGCTTTTAACGCTTTTGAGTTCACTTAATTTATTTTATATAATCTATTATTTTATATAATCTGTTATCTCGTAGTTATCTCACCATAGATATCTATGGGATATTTATGACAAGATATTTAAACAGAACAACAAGTCACGATAACGTCAAAATGACATTAAAATGAATTGGAAATGATTGAAAAATGACTTTTTATGATCATTTTGGAGTCTTTTTGATATCATTTTAATTTTATAATAACTTGTTGTTCTGCTTGAGTACCTACGAGATAGCATAATAGATTATATCTATGGTAGCTCTCTCTCTCTCTCTCTCTCTC
>Ga0157364_1005095_pt1 | contig 13291 bp, 6 predicted proteins | sample AttsexASBM2_FD_111476 | JGI IMG/M metagenome (GOLD analysis project Ga0157364, IMG submission 111476) | Fungus gardens microbial communities from leaf cutter ant in Ribeirão Preto, State of São Paulo, Brazil - Atta sexdens ASBM2 | ecosystem: Host-associated > Fungi > Mycelium > Unclassified ... | reverse complement strand
TTATACATTGATATAGTTTCTCTAAACGACATATTACAATTCAAAAGTCAGTTATAAGATCACTTGTTATTCTCCAATATCCAAATGCCAATATTTTACACATTAAAATGAATCAAAAAAGTTGAAAATTTTTAGTGAGTCGATAAAGTAATTAATGTTATAAAATACTTACAATAAATCATGTACTTTATATATATTTTTTATAGAATATTACTAAAAAGATTAATTATTTTTACAATGTATTGTAATATTTTTACAATATTGTAAATTCTATAAAAATCGAAAAAGTATAAAACTGTTTAACTATAAATTATATCTTTTACTATATAGGCTGTACTTTATATTATAATCACATCTTTACAAAATTATCGTACTAACTTATAACTTAATAAGAGCAATAATGATTATATAGTAGACATGATTGACTCTATCGTATCAAAGCTTTTAGAGAGCGCGATTCTGGATTGAGAGGAAATTAATTAAGATGGCACTGTCCTATAGATCAAACCATCCCTTTTCGCACCCCAAACCACCGAGCTCCTACGCGAACATTCCGTGCATAGCTTGCGGCCACATCTCAGACTGCTACATCACCAATCCGCATCGTCTTGCACCCTTTATCGAACTCTAGTCAACCATTCCCAAGTGGTACCGGATGTTGCAGACGATATATCCTGTTTCATGTTTCTCTTCCATAGGTGTATATATCTACCTACAAATGCGTAACATCACAGCCAAACGCATCAGCTAAACATTTCAATAACAATAACAGAGAACCATCCGTTACCTTTACCAAGACCCTGCGGCGTAAGGCAAGATCCTCGCTCTTGCTAAGATTAAGTTAGGAAATTGAACCTAATCTCGCTATCGGCAATGACGCGGAAGGATCCTTGCTTATTTCATTCGGACACTCGTGTATCTATCTGTCACACGACAAACAACATCTGATGGTAACAGGGACGAATCTCCGGGATATTGGGACAAGATAGAAATTACAACATAAAGATCATAACTGTGATAGAACGCCATTATTTCATTCGTTCAAGAACAACAATCATTTTAATGACTGAGAAGAATTGACATTCATTTAGTATCAGACATTAAAAATTTCATTTCCATAATAATAGTACTGTATTTATTATTTAAATATTTATAAAAATAGAAATTAATTAAATTATATCAATTAACAAAATTTTGCGAAATACTGCCAAATCGTTATATTTTATGAAGTGCGTCGATATTCGCGTATCAAATTCGATTCAATCCATCACAAGATTTAATGAGTTCGAAAACCTGATTATCGAATTTATAATACAGCTTTTAGAGTTGAGGGAAATGCTACATTTCTTATTTATTCATGATACATAATTACTCATAATTAATAGCTGTATTGAATTTCCCGAGAAACAGAAAGAGAAAGAGAAAAAGGGAGAATACAACATATATATATATATATATATATATATATATATATAAACTCTATCTAAATTTACCGAACATATATTATTAATGCTAATTGCAAGATGAATTGGAATTATGGTGCAATATCATAAAACGTGATTATTTCGGTAAATATGTAAAAATATTTGACTTTTAAACTATGTACAATAGTGAATAGTTGGAAAATGTATAGGCACAAACAAGGAAAGAGAATGGTAAATGAAGAAAGTCAGCGAGATGAAATTCCCAACGGGCGAGACGGAATCGTAGGAGATTTTAATTGGCATCATTAGACCCGCGCGAATAATTAGCACTCGAACGATCGAGGGCTTAATGGCGAACCGAGAATATGGTCTTTTCACAACTCCAGCCTGCATTATGGAACACTTTCGCGGATAGCTGCGCCCTTGGCGCAAATGACAAACTTTTAATCGTGTTAATTGCCGTCTAACTTGCTCGTAATAAATGTGATATAGCTGGCTGCAGATAAAAATAGAAGACTAAAGATAAAAATATCTTTATAAATTACATAAAAATATTAACTGGTTTTTCTGAGACACATTATGTCAATATAAAAAATATCCTTACTTCAAGAACATAAAAATATAAATTTTGTTACTGAATCATCTACATTTGAATCTTACAGATATTTATAAAAACAATTACTTAAATTATAATTTCATTATTTCTTTTTCACATAAAATATAAATAAATAGCGATTTTATAAAACATGTAAACGTAAAAAAACTTTTCCATAATAAAAGTCACATCATAATATTAGGTATGGGAAAAAGTTCGTGGCGGTTTTCCCATTAGATGGGATTAAAAAAACGCCACGAACTTTTTCCCACACCTAATATATAATTTAAGAAAAAGCATTAATTTTTTCAATATCTCGATATTTACACAAAAAGAAAATATTTATTCCATTTGTGTGCGTTATATAATTTGATTAGGTCAATAAAATTTTCGAAATGAATCAAGTTATTTCATTATTTTAGACAAACATTTATCAACATTAGCAAGTTGTCCGAATTAAACGATGCAGAAAAGATTTCACACGAGATTCGTGCTGGGATTTTTACAATTTACCCGACATACAATATTTATTCGGCATGTTTTTATATTGGAACAATGAATTGGAGTATAATAATAAACAGAGCAATTCGCAACTTGTGCCATTGTTCTAACTTCTGCATAGATGAAGCAATAAGCATAGCGTTTCACAGACTAAGAAGCGTCTTACTGTAACTGCATGCATTGCTATGCTGTTACGCGTTGAATACTCACCGAAGAGAAATATAACAGTTGTATAACTGCATAATAAACCTATTGTTCAAAGTACGTAACTATAATTAAGTTTTGTGTCAAAAGGTCATTCTTTATCCTGTACTATAATTGTACTATCACAAACCTCTTACACAACGATGGCATGTGTATTAATTAATATAGATATTTAAAAATATTAATATAAAGAATATTAATAAATCGACTTTTTAAACAATATAAATTAAATTATTATAAAAATGTGATTATCAAGTACGTATAGAATAATATTTCTAACACAAAACTGGCAGCAATATTACTTGCAGCAATATATTATATTATAATACAAAATATATTATGTTAAATACAAAATTGTAAATTTTGTTAAAAAGATTAAAAATTACAAATGATTAAATTGTAACATATATTGAACAAAAATTGATAGCACACCTCTTGCCAGTCCCTGATCCAATTGAGAAAGCTATCAGAAGTAGTGATTAAAATGGGGAGTGAGTGCTTGGTCTGCAAAAAAGGGGTTAAAGGTAGTCTGAATGGAGGTTGGTGGGGGTCTCGTTTCGGGCTTGGGGAAACGTAGATAACACTTCTTACCCGAGGGACTTCTCACGACCCCAATCTCAAGTCAGATATTGTTCCGAGCTTTGAAAGCTCAAAAGAACTTGTGAAAAGGCATTTCGTCCCGATTCGATGTATTATACCAGGCTCATACGTATTGTACTCCTCGATCTTTCGCTCAGAGACTTTGGGAAAGAGGAAAAATATCCTGCTTCTCACGTCTCTAGACGGACACTGTTTGTAATTTATAGCGGTTTTCTTGGGAAATCAAAAAAATATTCTGTAGATTGCAGCAGTCTTTGACTAAACCAAAACCCTGATGTAATTGTAAAATAACACGTTTGTCAGTAACTAAAATTTTAAAAGTATATTTAAAGAAATTGCTTCATTATTATTACTTGATTAATTAATATCTACAAAAAGTATAGTGAAATAACTGTAAATATTTTGTTATGTTATTAAAAAGATAAATTATATAAATATATTAATCAACACCAATTAAATATTCCATTCATTATGAAAATGTCTACTATATGATTATTTTAATCAATAGTAGTATTGATTAAAATATTTTGTAATATATAAAATTCAGAAGAAATTTAATAAAAATATATAATCTGCAATTAAATTAATAAAGTCTATTAATTTTTTTAAATATATTTTAAACAATAACGCATTTTTAACAAACTTTTTCTAATAAATATCTGCAAACATACAAAAATACTTGATGAAAACTAAATTGATGTTTCAAACCGTCGTCCCGGATTAATCCTTCGAAATCTAACGAAGGTGCAATTCCTTTAATCCGATTCACCGCAAAACGAGAGTGTCTCAGCCACTTCTAGTTTTAGTGCGACCATCAAATAACGCTTCAGAGATTAAAACGAAGATCGGATGCTCAGGAGCGATCATTAAAATAATTCGTCACCCCCGTATTTCCGCGCCCTACGACAGTTAACGAAGAAACCCGTAAGATCCATAAGGAATTGTCGAAGAGGGTCCTCCCCGTGCAGAGCGATAAATAAATCTCGAAAGCTGCACCGAGAGTTGGCTGCCGACTGCACGTATATAGATACCGCTTTCATCCCTTTAGCGAACGCGCCGCATCGTGGACGGGGGCAAAGTTGGTTCTGTATGTTCTTCACGGTGGCACCGCTCACTCGGAAGGATTTAGAGGCGGGAATGTAACTGCACGATACATCTTCTGTTTCGTGAGACGAAAGAGGGAGGCGAAAAGAGAACGAGAGAGAGAGAATGGGGGGAGAGAGAGAACGCTCACGCGATACACGAAGAGGAATCGCACCCAAGGTCCCTGACAGCATAGTTACAGAATAAGTGACAAGTTTGTGTACTGCTCGCGGATCGTTGGATCACTTATGCATGGTAGACCGGTCCAAATTGCTTTGCGGGAGCGCCAGCCTGGAACCGGAAGTTACTGTGTCTCCTAACGTGCCGGGATTTATACCGACAGGTAACTCGGTAGTCTTGAGCCCTGCAGCTCATCCCTCTGAGCGGACTTTGGATACCTTAAGTCTCGTAACGGAGGAGTAAGTTTCGCTCAAGGCGACACTTTCGATCTTCGCCGTCCTGGATTTTTCAACGGCATGCGGTATTGCACTCAGGCGACAGGCAGAAATGAAAGAGACGGGCTTTACAAGATTTGATACCAGAAAGAGAAAAAGAAGGCGAAGTGATGAGAAACTTGTCAAATTACATTTATGTATTTGACAAAAGCTTCAGCCCAACTGAAAAATAAAATTATCTATAAGATTAACAAAGAGTTTCTAAATAATGTTATCTTCAAAACCAAATGAAACATATTTTAAAAATATATTAAAATCAATTGCATTTAATATTTTCTTAACTATTTTAAAATTTATTTAAAGCACAAGCACGACTGATATCTGTTAATATTAGATGTTTTTTAAATGCAAACTGTATAATGTCGAGTTTATTTATTGAATAAATAGCTGTGTAATATGCTGCATATAAAAATGAAAACATTTCTATAATAAAATATACAATATATATAACACGTACCGAACTATATGCATCTTTCGCTGTTAAAAAATTACAAAATATAGTACTGCGAGTTTTAAAATCACTATTTTCAAACAATCAAAACTTTGCGTTTTTCTCATAACATTCGATATCAAGAGACACATAATGTCAAGTTCATGTGCAACACAGTTCGTATAGAGAAGCGGCGAAACGCTCTTGGCTACGCGAATCATTGAGATAAGTAGAGTTCATATTTTCATATTTTATTGTCAGCAATAGTTGAATATTGACTGACAAGAAGAGATGGACTCTTCATTGATTTTGATCTTCTTCAGCATAATAAATTTATATCACAAATAAATTATGTCGTATTCGAACGTTTTGTTAAATAGATCAAGTTAAGAAACGAACGAATATATTCAAGATTTCAAGAAAAATTCAAGATTTCAAGAAAAAATTATTGAAAATAAAAATGTATATGAACGATACAAATAAAATGTTTAACAATATCATCTTTTTATTCCAAAACTTTAATATCACTCTCTTATTTCAAAAGTAATACGACTAAGAAATCGTGATTTCTGAGTTATTACCATGAATGAGTTTGATGAAGCATTAATAAAATACATCTTTTTATCAATATATTATATTAAAAATACTAAATAATTTTTTATTAGTATTATTTTATTAGTTAATACTGTTCAAATTGAAAAAAATTTTTTTCCTTTTTCTTGAAAATTTAATTTTAAATTGTGTAACTTTTGAAGTAAGAGAACGATATGGCACAAGTATAATAATTATATTTGATTTTATCAATTACTAAATTGGCTAATCTTTTATATCAAATCTTTTTATACAGAGAATGTGTATACTTGAAACCCCGTTTTTTACCTTTTTTAAAAAGGTAATTTTGCACGGTTTATATCTTATACGAAAGACTCAAGGGCGTGGTTGAGCTAAGTTTTATATGACCCGAAGGAATCAAAGTTTCTTTTATACATTTTCAGCGTAAGCTCTCACTTTTTTCTTATGCTCTATTCTGCATTTCGATAATATAGCAAGGCGATTTGTTTTTAAAAAAATAATTAGTCTCATTATAGAGTTTTCAGTTACACATACACACACACACACACACACACACACACACACACACACACACACACACACACACACATACACGCGTGCGCTCTGTAATGGGACTAGTTATTTTTATATATATATATATAAAATAACAAGCGATAATTCGTTGTAATATCTAATAAAATTGCAATCATCTTTTATGTATATTTATAACATTACATTTATTTGCTAACTCCATTTTCATTGGATTTGTCATTCAATATTTTTTTTTATACACAACAATGTCTTCTATCATATCTCACGATAACATGGTAATAATGTAATAAAACAGTTTTGTTTACAATCACAATGCGCAACGTGTGTTTAATAAACATGAGACATTTATTCGATTTCTCACAATCCCTTTTTCCGGATTTCTCTCAATTTCGCGAGAGGAAGATTTATGCTGGCGCAAAATATTAAATCCGTCTATAGTCGCACTGGTGTAGCACTGCACGTGCAGAGTCAAGCAGAAGAAGCGATAAAGATATTCAAACATAGTAGAGGAATATTGTAAATATGTTCAGAAGACTCATAGGAAATTTATTTATCGCCACTTGCAAAAAAATTATTCTTCTTATCATATCTCGTTACCAGATAAATGCGATACTTTGATCTTATGTATACACTTTGTAACTTATGTGCTGATATACATAATACAAATTAATATGAATAAATATAACGAAATCTTAAAACCCTTAAAAGAACCATTATTATGTAAACGTGAAATTTTGTATATTTTTAAATTTATTGCAATTATAGTTAATAAAAATTTACTAATTAATATCTTTATAACATAAAAGTAAATCTTATTCTTTAACATAGGACTACATTTTTTGATACTCCATTTTCTAATATATTTTTGTTACTAAAAAATACACTTCAAAATGTATAAAAAAGGGACTCTATTTTAATTAAATGTAATAAATGACAATAAAAGACCAACAATGCAATTATATATATATATATATATAGAGTTGTCCGGAAAGTTCGTGCCGACTAATCTATATAATTTAATAAATGTATACTAAAATTTAAATTTTCTGCGTTTCAATTTTCCTTCAACATCGGCACGAATTCCGAACAACCCAATATATACACCTTTAATGATATTAAAAAATTCATATCAAATCATATTTTAATTTGCGTTATTTCTTGGCGACGATGTACTATACAGTACTGTATAGTACAGAATGTACTATACAGTAAAATAAAAATTGCAGAAATATCAAGAAAGGTGGAACTTCTTGCTAAACACATAATACGGTAATATGTATGAGACAATATAAAAGAAATTCTAATATTATATATTTATAAATCGTCAAAATAAAAAGAAATGCAAGACACAAAAGAAAATGGATCACGAGAGAAATCGAGAATCACATTGGCTGATAAAATCTCAACAATTGCAATTTTTTTCTCCCCTCTTCCTCCCCACCACGTCCTTCCATTCCATTGGCAATTCCCGGACAGGACATTCAAATTCTGCTTCGCCTGATCGGCTCGTGTCCATGCCATTTTGGTCGCATCCCAATGTATTGGAATTCACTTTAAAGGGGTACAGCTAAGATGAGACCATATCAGTCCATGAAGTCCAGCAGAGAACGCGAGATCGTCATCAGCGATGGAAGCAGAGAAACTTCGAAGGATGGAAGTGGGAAAAGAGAATTCAAGGGTGAAATGGCGACGGGTGCGGAATAGTCGAGCGGTCGCGCTTTACGATGATAGTAGCTTCACCCGTAAAAGCCAATGTAGCGCTACCGTCCTGGCCGCCTGCCGCAACGTGCATCTCTTGACCTCTTCCGTATGACTCTCGCCTAGTTTCATACGGGGATATACTTAACCATCCCGTGCATGAAGCGATTCGACGTGCAAAGATCTCAAAGAACAGCTTCATTATCCGTGGATGCTCTTTCTACGATATGCATGATACCAATCCTCGTTGTCGATAGTTTGCAAAGTTTTCGGAAGCCATACAATGCCCATCAATATTTTGCGCCGATCACGTTCCCCGCGTATTATATAGAAGTAGCCGCTCATATCACGTCGTCTTTGAACGTCTTATCGGTAAGATGTTATTGAATTCCTTGAAGCGTTCCAGAAGTACACTCTAACTTTAGCAACGCATTTGTCGTCTAATGGAGCGATTTAATAGCATACTGGCAGTCACGATTGCTTAAAAACTCGGCCGATTTTTTTTCTTAGATAAGTTAGCTCTTTCCATTTGTTCCAAGTGTGAAAAAGAAATCTTTTTAAGTATAAAATGTTAATAAAAAATGTATAATTTTCCGATATTCTTTGTATAAACAAAAAAGTTATTATGACGAACAATGAAGGCATCTTTCAGAATTTTGCAAAATATTAAAGCAGGTAAAATATATTGCGTATTCTCACTTAGCGACGACGGCGGCAAACTCTCAGAAAAGATACATAATTTCTATAACTAACTCTTAATAAATGTTACAGCGACGAAAACTAATAAAGTTGCGGAGGCAACGAGGATTACTTCTCGCTCGTGCACTAACAGGCAAAGTAACCAATTAGTCGGCTCAGGTATTTAAAATCTAATTAGTCGAAACTCGGGCAACTGCACAAAACATAAACTCTGCTAGGTAGTGCTTAGAGACCGCAAATCTCGAATTAATTATGGCTGTGCATGTTGACTATAAAAAATTGCAACCGCGATTTACAACACAGAGCTTAATCATTTCTCGAGGACATTTAGAACGTTGCGCAGTACTTGCCACCAGAAATATCTCGCTTAGAGCAAAAGCTTACTTATCATCTACTTAAAAAATAGTGAGCAAAAATGCATTCTAAAATGCAATCTAAATTGCAGTAATACGGACAGCATACTGCTGATTGACAGGAGAGATATGATGATATCGGGGCCATGCTGTATTTATCTTGAAGCGATTTTCACTCGCAATTTTTCGGAAGTACTTTAGCTTGATAAAGGAAGTTTATAAAATGTACCGCAAACTCTGCTATCAATCACATAGACATGAACGATTAAATGTGGTAGCAGCTGAAAAAACGTTGTAAATCCAGAGAGAGCCTAGATTACAGTTTTCACGTTTCGACGTGCTATGTCGACTGATAGCAAAGTCTGTGACACGTTTTATAAGCCTGCTTTGTCGGACTAAAGCCGCTTCGCTGACAAAAAGTCATTTACGTTGGAAGTGAGTCGCATCGATCGTTCGCATGTATTTCCTCGCTTCTGACATCATAATTCAAGTTGACTGATGTAGATATTGTCGACGCATGACATTTTCTTCCTGTACCTGTTTTAATATTAGGCAAACGATGCCTATACACTTAGATATATCACGAATGAAGACGTTTGTATGCGCGAGAGTGCTAAGATATTGTGCCACGTAAAACAGCAACCGCGCGGAGTACACCGTATTTCGACGTCGACGCATTGTTCATTACACGGTTCGCACGGACAACAGTTTCCAAAGTGCTCAAACAACAATCAAGTCGCAGGGGTGCGGGTTTAGTACATATTGTGGAACATCGTCACTCTGAATTGGAGACCACCCCCGCTACCACTAACAATGCCTTCCTGCTATCAATTTAACCCCTTTAACTCTCTGCGTGCCTACCCAGACACTTCGACCGGTGGTCACCGTCGTTTCGCAGAACCTGTGGGTATATTGCTATTTGTACAGTGGCAACTATCAATTTGCTGGAATCCATTACGGTATTAGAGACGGATTCGACGATTTAGAGACGCCAGTTTGCCGAAACACGCCGAAACACGCATGCCGGCGCTAATTACGCGCGATTTGCGTGAAGTATCTTTATGTTTCGAAATGATCGTATTTTCGTAGCAGACAGTTAAATAAAATAACAAAATCCTCATTAATTGTCCGGTGGCAACCAGTGAATTTATTTGTCGCAACAGACTGCAAAATCTCGGTTACCGCGTTCTTTAGTTGCGAATTATTTCAATCTTGAGATTCGTAATCGAAAATGTATGCAACTATCGTAAGAGTTTTATATTTTTTTCCATTTAAATGCTTATAATTTTTAAACGCTTGAATTTTATTGAAATTAATGTTAATTTTATGGAAGCACAAATATATTATATTCCAGAATCCTATTATTCCATACAAATAAGTCTGCAAATGTTAAACTTCTTGGAATATGCAATTTTAATTTTCAATTATCGATTCTATTCATTCTACAGAGGTTCTGAAATATTCATACTTTTTAAATTTACGAATTCGTAAGCTTACGGGATTTTTTGCTGACAATTCCATAGCATATTCTTTTGATATTCAAGTAATAAATACCACGGCTTTTAACCCCGGTTATATAGCTCCAAGCTTGAATATCGATCTACCGCACAATAAACGCGCGATCAACATTTTCTGAAAAAAGGAAACTTCATTTGGTATTCTATCAGGAATACTTGCCGCAATTCGCCACATATACAGAACGCATCCCTTATACATATACCCCCGTGTATACGAGAAGGTGTCCTGTGGTTCTCGATGTATGCGCTCATACGTATACATACATCTACATACATCGCCGTGTTACGACAATTAGGTAGCGGAATGCAGATTGCGGTCGGCTGCTACCCGTAGTTACCATACGAAGGGGACGTTCCAGAGGAGGGTAAAGGGGTTGATCGTGACGTCGGACCGTTGCACCACCATGACCGTCCCCGGAGACGCAAACCAATTGAGACAGTCATTTTGGAAGGATTGCTAAACAGCGTTAACATTTCCTAATACACGAGCGATTACAATTTACACTTTTCTATCGCCCTTTCAGTTGATTTTTCTACTGATTTATTTCGACTGTCGATTTTAATTGACAATGGATTGCAATCTTTGAGTATTTCAATAAATATATAGGATTATACAACTACTTCAAAAATATTAACAGACTAAGCATTAAACTAAATTTATAAAAAATTTAATTAATTAAATTGTTTTATATTTTATATTTTGATTTATTGATTTTTCAACAGAAAATGTATCTACTTCATCTCAATTATTTATTTTATCTTCATTTATACAATAATTGTTTATCAGATACGTCACGCTTTAAAAGCTATACTATTATTAAGCTATTATGATCAATATCAATAAATATTGTAGATAATGATTAATAATTAAAAGTAATTTGAGAAATATTATGCTGTGAATTGAAGATATACAATGCCTGATATTTTGAAGAGAAATCGATTATATGTTTTGTTTACAAAGCCGCAATCTGGTGAATACAGCGATTATGCACGATCTTGAAAGGGCAACTAAATAGGTAACACCTCGTAATTACCAGTAATTACGTATTCTCTCTCGCTTACAGGTGGTTTTAGGAAGCTACATATAGAAAGTGATGATTATATTCGCTTTAATCAGCTAATTGTTTTGTGCAGACTTTTATTCTCAACTAAATGAAATAATTAATGGTAATATAACGTCATAATCACAACCAAAAAATAGATTTACTTTAAAATCGCAATTAAATATAATTTTAATTATAAAATAAAATTTTATATTCTCTTCAAAATTTTATTAAGAATATAACTAAGAAAATATGAATACTACAAGAAAAAGAAAGAATATTTTTAAATATACAATTTTTATTTTTAGACTAATTACGTTTCTGAATTTTTGCTAACATAAAACACAGCAATGCTCGTCGATATAATTTCCATTTGTTAAGTACCAATATCCGTGTTCATCTTTATATGTGAATGAATATATGGCGCACACGCTCGCACACCTGCGTCGTCCGGGAATGGCATAAACCCCAGGAAATTGCGCCCTCGGGGTATCGTCTTCGCGAAGTCGATCAGTCTACGGACGATTGCGTCTTCCGGATTTTCCGGATTATGCAAACGCGAGCAAGTTCGTTTGTCGATAAGCGAATTGGAGAATGAGAGTGCAGAAATTAAAGTATCATCTGTGCTAATGCATTAATACCTGAATTATGTCATTAAAGTTGATATTTATATAAAATCTTTTTAAAAAAAAGAACACAAGTAGAGAGATAATTTTTATCCTAAAAGTATTATAATATAATTAATAATATAGCATTAGCGCATTAGTAACTTATTAATAATATAACAACTAAATAATCATGTAATTTAAAACTGTAATATTAAATAAAACTAATATTTTTCTATTGCAATTATTTATCGTACGCGCAATCAAGTCGTGCAATCAGTTTTCCAATCACATCAAAGTTTGAATAGATAGTATTTAAACGTCTACTACAGTTTACTTTTTCAAGAGATCTATGTACTAGCTGGCGGAGGATGTTCACATGGAAATACGAGGATTTAAAGTACGGACGATTGGAAACGCGATACGCAGACTATGGTATCACAAGAAAGAAATCAGGTGTCGAGCGATCGAGGATTTTCGAGAAAGCAGTTTACGTCACTCCGTTGCAGACCCATTTCAGACTTCCCTGTTGGTCGCCATCAGATAAGCCACTCCAGAAACAAACTTTTCGGCAGTATCGTTTCCGGTTCTTCCTCAGTTTTTCTTCAGAGAACCGAGACCCTTATTATCGATACCAGATCGTAGAGTACTTTACGATATCTACAGTACTGCTAATAACTTCCGGTCTCTTTAATTCAATTTAACCAAAAGGCAATTCCTTGCCTCCGCTGCCTCGTACTTTACAATTTCTTATAGACGAAGCACTTTCTCTTCATTTTCAAAAACTAACTTATCAATTAATTTCTTCAGCAGTATGCAAGAGGGTGTGCTAATTATTTACTTACTATTACGATAGCAACTACGCCAATTTTCTCCACAACACGAATCAATACTCAAATGAGAATAAATGAAAATTGGTCTCAGCGAAAAGTGTTTAAGAAACTTCACTATCTCTCAAGAGATCACTAAAATAAGAAAAT
>Ga0157364_1005094_pt1 | contig 13291 bp, 11 predicted proteins | sample AttsexASBM2_FD_111476 | JGI IMG/M metagenome (GOLD analysis project Ga0157364, IMG submission 111476) | Fungus gardens microbial communities from leaf cutter ant in Ribeirão Preto, State of São Paulo, Brazil - Atta sexdens ASBM2 | ecosystem: Host-associated > Fungi > Mycelium > Unclassified ... | reverse complement strand
TCGAACATCTCTTTTAAGTGTCTTAAGATGTCATTTGTCTCGTTTTTGAACATTCGTGTTGTCTGGATAATTTTAGATCGTTACGTGCAAAGTATAAATTTTTCACTAATATTAATAGAGGAAACCCCTCTATTATGAGATAGCGGAGTTTCTGCTAAACTAACAAACGCTATCTATTAGTTCCATCATAAATTTATATTTTTGGATTGAAAAGTATCACAGCCCGACAAAATTTAGGGGGAATCTTGTGTTTTGAAAGATTGTTCCGTAAGATTTTGATACACTGAATAATGATTACGTTGTCAGTTTTTCCATCATCCTTCATTTTTTAAATAATTGCAAAAACAGTTTTTCCTGGAAGTAAGCTTTTTATTAATTTTTTCCGGCTAAATAAAAAATGATATTGAGGTCTATTTTGCGGCATTTAATTCAGAATGTTTCAACAATACTAAAAATATTTTTTCGATGCTTATAAAAATGTTTTATGCAAACCGCAAACAAAAAAACTTTGGAAAAATCATAAAAAACCGAAAAAATTGACAAATTTTGAAATATAAAACCAAATAATTCGAAAGAAAAAAAGGCGTAAAAAATATTTGTTTATTTATACTTATAGCTATATGTTTCTAGTTTAAATCCTTTTTTGAAAAACTAATTTCCGACCATTTGTTTAGAAGTTTGAATTGAATTTAAAGCGCCAAAGCAGCCGCGCGTTACCTACAGTACACGATATCCTTTCGTTATCCATCTTATATGGAGGTATCACATGAAGGTATCATCTTATTACAATAAGGGTAACGCTAAAATTACCATTCCGTGTATATTTACTTATTATTTATCGCCATTGGATCTGCTATTTTCAATAATTGTGATTACTGCAGTAGTAATCAGAGACTTATAAAATTACCAGATCTCGATTTTCATGTATGGATTTTTTGAAATTCTTGTCCTCCATATTGGATCCGGCATTTCAATTTTTTAGATTTGAAATTAGATTGATCAAAAAAATCTATACGATATGCTCCTGTATTTGATGGTTATGTATCAGACTCGAGAAGATATCACGCACTGTAGGTGACGAGCAAGCAGCTTTGGCGCTTTAAATTCAATAACTTCTGAAAAAAAACTGTTTTTGCGATTATTTAAAAAATGGAGAGTAATGGAAAAAAAGGGCAACAGTCATTTTCAGCATCAAAATACTACGAAAATATCTTTCAAAACACAAGACCCTCCCTAAATTTTGTCGACCTGTATAATCTATGTTCCTATGTCATAGTAAAAATCATTATAAATGTTATTGTACAATAATAAAAAGGATAATCGAAATGAACATCGAATGCCATTCTGTGATGCTTGGTTCCAACTAACGAGGACAAATCCTGAGTATAATGCATCGCATGCTTATTTTACGTGCACACTGGCCATGTTTGTTTGTATTTTAGAAACATTAAATAAATAAAGTTTTATAATTGCAATATTGATGTATTTTGTGTTTCATTATCGATTTCTCGGGGCATCTCATATTAGGAATACAATTTTTTAACTTTGCGATTTGCTCATTTTTTATATTTCTTTAATTAAAAAAAAAATAGAATTTGAATTAAATTTTACATAACATTATCTTAAAGCTTATTAAATTTTCTTGAAAATGATCTATTATTATTTTAAATTCTGCTCATAGACTTCTAGCATTTATCCAAAATGAACTCGGTATCTCATAATAGGAGCCTTTCCTCTATATATACTTGAAAAAATTTTACGAAATTTGGAAACAGTTCTACATTTTACAACGATTAAAAATATAATGGCAAAAATAGGGATATAACAAGGACGTTATCGGATATTAAAAGCAAATATCAAGAATCTAATCTAATAATATCAATAATCATTTATGATCATATAAACTCAAAAGTATGAAATACTATCGAGAATTAGATAACGGCTTTTTTGACGTCAAGTGATTTATTCATAGATACATCTACGATAATATATGCAACAAGAAGTAAATCGCTTTCTTATCGAAAAGAGCAAGACTCTGTCTTAAATAAGATCCTATTGCGAAGTGATACCTTTATCGCTACACATATTAGGTTAGCCTTCGGTTGGAAATTACAGAAATATTTCATTTTATAGTTTTTCGACGGCGCTTAAATTACGCACTGGTCGAGAGATTTCAAAATAAATTACAGTAAATTACGGTAGAGATTCGAGAACGTAAATTCGCAACCAAATATCGGAATCATTCGTAATATTCACTCGGTGTAGAAGACTAATTAATAGTGACTGTAATTGATTAAAGGCTGTAAACTCACATAAGAAAAAACAACAATATCAAGACGCTAAATATGAAAAATCATATCCTAATAATAAACCGCTCTAATAAGTGAAAATGTTTCTTTTCTTCAAAACTGCTCGCGAGTATCTTCTAAAAATATAATATCCATATTTTAAAAAAAATTTCGTTGTGTATGCATGTACGTGTGTATGCGTATATCAAAGTAGAGTGTAAAACTAGTTGCGTAAAAATGTAATATTCACGTCGCCATGATTCACTGGACTAAATAATCACGAGCAATTTATGCTAATTTAATACATTTACACATTTATCTCATATTACGCTGAGAATGATACTACTGAGATGTTTGCGCACAATGAGAAAGTCGATGCACGTAATAGGTGTTAGAAACGCATGTAGCACTTGCCTTAGGTATCCAACGAGTAATTAATAATTCAAAATGATACAATACGATGATGTACTGTAGTCTAACTAGAACACATAGGATGATACTGATAATTTTTCATTCTGCTTACAATAATGTATTTTTAATATACGCTGAACAAAGCTAAAGTAACTGTCGGATGCAAAATATTTCAAGTAAAAATATTTTGCGTTTCGGTTTTTTTGAAATTAATTCATATTGTTTATATTAAGAAACGAAAAATAATGACAATAAAGACAATATCGAAATATCGCGATTAATGTTCGCGTTCTTGTAAATGTTATCATTAGAAATCCATTGCGTTATTTGTGTCACGTTCAACAACAATCAAAATTACCGATTATCAGGTCTTATTGATATATACAAAAATATATGTGTACGCGTCTCATCAATTCTTTCTGTTTCACAGCCTGTTTTAAATAAAACGTAGCATACTCATTGCCGATGATGTACAAGTGGCTAGATTTTTTTTCAATAGAATTAGTATTTGTATTACAATAAATTCTATTTAATTGAATTCTTCAAAGTCTCTCTTATGCTATAATTAACGATAGAACAATGACTTTATGTGTTCATTAGAAAACTCGTTTATCAAACGTCAAAGTTTGTCCAACAAGTATACAACTATTTAAAACACACTGTGCTGTTGATTTAATTTTTCGGGTTTTTGCTACAACTCAAAGATTCTTTAGATTTTTTGAAAGATTCAAACTCAAGATTTTTTACTTGTTTATCAGTAAGATTATATATAAAGTTTTTTCTCTCAGACTCGTCCATGATTTTTATTTGCGATTTGGCCTAAAATAAAAATTCTTCTGTACACTCTGCATTCCGCGCACATTTCGCATTGAATGGACTACGTAATATGAAGCAACACAAATTTATCAAATAATAATTATAAAGATTAGAGTAAATTTCAAATTCGTATTAGAATCAACATTTATTCAAATATTCAATATTAATTTAGATAAGACGTTCTACTATAGAAGAGTAACATTCTTAATGGAAAATGTTAAAGACTTATCGCAAAAATCAACGTTCTTCATAAAATTGCTTCTCTAATAAATCTCGTAATCTATTAACGTATCTTCTTAATATTATTTGATTATATACTCTCTTTGAAATACAAGCATAATTTTACCACATTGTATATGATATAATACATAAAAGTTGTATTTAACAATATAAGGCAACCTCTCAATTTTGACAATTAAGAGATTTAAGAAAAATCAAAATTAATATTATTTATTTTTATATAATAAATGATAGCATAAAAGAATAAAATAATTAATTATATATTATATCAATTATAATTTAGTTCATGTAGATATTACGTAAGAATATTTACACGAAAAATAATGATCATTTTTGTCAATTGAAATTAAAAGGAACATTATAAGATTCAGCTACTGTAATTAGAGGTTTGGGACATTCCCTTCTAAAAAATTAACAAAGATAAAAAGATATAAGATGAACAGAATCATAGAATTATGATGAGAAATAATAAACGCAAAACGCAATAAAAGTTGTGTAGCCTCTGGTGCAAAAACAGCGAATATTTACAGATTATTATTTCGGGAAGGCAGAGTAGATATGCTAATTTATCTGCTTGTCTCAATCGTTTCCTTTTATTTTATACAAACTATAGCTTACGTTTCTATATTCTGATATATTCTAATACCCTATATGTATACAATCTAATTTAATTGTAATACACACATCTCTCAGTCTATTCTGTACATACGATCGGTGTAAAGGAAATCCTCGCTTGTCACTTTGTGCACTCAATAGATGTTTTAAAAGCCGATACAAAAAATCGACGGACATCTCGCCTCAATGACGCAACAGTACGTAACAATGTATTCCGGAAACGGACTGATTGCAATCATCGCTGTACTGAGAATATTTCGCAGCGTAACATCATCGTTGTTTGGGTCAATTTGTAATGTACCCTTATTTCAAGGTATACCAATCTTAATAGTTAAGGTAACACGTATTATAGACCGTGTATTTAAAGTTGCTGCAAATGATGCAATCCCGTAATCATAAATAATTAATCATCTCGCGTAGAAACTACTTCGTATTATTCACAGAGAAAGGCGCGATATAAGATTCAAAAAATGGAATTAACATTCTTTTTCGGACAAATCGATTATATAATTATAAACGCGTACATCACGGTTCATCCGTGATTCGTCCGCTGTCGGTATGAAATGAAATCCACAATTTTTCACAAAATAACAATCTAACAAAATAACACAGACGAGATACAGACGAATATTTTCATAATCGTGCGTATTAAGATAAAATGGGCATTCATATCTTCGTTCAATTGAATTTGGAGATGCGCACGCGCGCGTATGTGTGTGGAAGCACAAAAACAATTTTTTAATATGCATTGTGCAGTATTGTTTCTACTTGTGAACAGAAATTTCATAGATGTAGGTAAATGTAGACTGACTAGCGATGCTTTTAGCATTTAAAAATATTTTGGCAAATACATATGAAAGCCACAACTGATAAAGAAATGTTTATCAATGTAAGATCGCTGTATCATAAGTCTCGCGCGATTATGCTATAATACTTTGCATCTTAAGTTCGCTCACTCGCTCGTTCGCTCGTAAATTATGCTCGAATAATATACGATTTGTAATAGTTTGATAAAAAAAAAAAAACAATTATTAATTATTAACTTTGCATCGCGAGTTGATAAATCGAGAGTCGTTATTATCGCAAACGCCCCGGAGCCTCGTGCGGAGCTAGCAGACGACACGAAGTGGGCTAGTGAATCCTAGGACGAAGAATGTCGTTTTCCTAGACACCAGCTTCCGTGTCAGTGGTACTGCCATGGTACTCCTGGGACTGAGAAAGGGAAAAAAGTGCATCCAGGCCTAATGATTCAACTGAATCTGGCGCGGATCTCGACTATGTTCAACATAAAAAAAAGACTGCCTCTTTTAAAACTATAGTCGAATATATAACGAAACAAATGTAATAAAGGCGGAAAAGTGAAATCTTGTCGAATTAAATTTCACGATGTGGGATGTTTACATATGTTCGCATGCATATTTATTATATAAAACAAAATGTAAAATGTGGCCGATGTATACGATGATAATATACAGAATCCGATAATGTACACGTTCTTGTGAATTTTACAAAATTAAAAAAGGAGAAAAAACGGTATACATTATGTTTTTCCGAACACTTTTTTCCTTACCGATGCACTTTGATCGGCTTCTTTACAGTTGCTACAAATATAATCATCTTCCTCCGCAATTTCTGTACGATCCAATCCGACACAATGCATATGGAACCAACCTTCGCAGCCACCATCACACTGAACCCAATCAACTTCCTTACCTAAATAACAAATAAAATAAATACGTGCTGAAATATAGACAAAATAAAAATATAATTTAAGAAATAAATGAGGGTATAATCAAAAACTCTCAAATCAAATTATATATACAAAAATAACATTTATATAACATATTTGACATATACTATGTGATCAAAAAATTTACGTACACGATTATTGAGAATATAATGTTTATTATTGACATTATCCATTGTATATAGCACGACATATAAATATTTTATATATGTGTATATATGTGTGTGTGTGTGTGTGTGTGTGTGTGTGTGTGTGTGTGTGTGTGTAGAGAGAGAGAAAACATTTATAACGTTTAGAAGATATCATTAAAACCATGTTGTGAATATATAATTGTAGACAATATCCTTACCACTAGGCCGTAAGCAATTAACCGCCGCGCAATCATCCTCCTCATCCGAACTTTCTTGCTTAGTCTTCTTTGTGCGATTACCACCTCGTTTTCTAGGGCTTTCCTCACCTTCGCTTTTGCGTTTCATCTGCAATTCATAATTAACTGAAATTGAGCTGTTCAATGTTCGCGAAACTAAAAATTATCGATTGTCAGTCATTAAAAAATGTCTCGAATTCAAACTTCTTACACGTAATCGATTTATTGTTCACAAAATAGATCTACAATAAAATTAAATAATCTCATCATGAATATATTTTACGTGAAATATAAATTTACTATGAAAATTTAATTTGATATTTCTAAGAAAATGAATATTTTTATTACAAATTTTTAATACAAAAGATTTAATTCGAGACATGATTATTATTTACATTATTATTGAGGAATTAAGTACCTTTCGAGGTCCACGTTTCATAGGAACCGGTGAACTGCTCTGCCTCTTCTCCTTAGTGATAGGGCCGCTGCTTTTGCTACGTTTAATTACATTTTTCTCTTCAACTTTTTGACGTCCAACTTTCTTAAGTAATTCAAACTCCTCCGATTTCCTCTTTCTACCCCGTTTCTTCACATCTTTCACCTCCTGATTTGCTTGAACTTCCTCAAGCGATTTGTATTTTCGCATAGTGTTGTGGCTATTCATATAACTCAGTATACGCCAAATGTGTTGTGTTTCGTCTAAAGCAACTTCTAATAAGTCACCTTCCATCATAAGTTCTTCCAAACGCAATCTCGTGCTTGAAGATAATGTGCCGAATGACTCATTGTCACTCGATTGAGTTTTCCGCCGAATTTTCGAGACTAAAATAATACAAAATGCAATTATCTACTGATTAAATATTTTCAACATAATACTTATATTTCATATCGCAATTCGAGAAACTTACTATACGAATATGCGTGTTCGTTACTATTGAAAGTACTACATGTTGGTTCATCATCCAGAGCAATAACATCGTCATCGTCGTCCTAAAGTATTAAAAATATTCATATATGTATATTTTGTTTTGTTATTTATAAATAACAATTGTTTGTAATGGATAGATTTATTGTAACTCATAATCAATACTCACAGCAGTACTAGGCGTGCTATCATCCGAATGTACTCCGCTGAGGGGCGCGATAGCTTGCACTCTTTGATGCAGTTCAGGATTATTCGCTGCCTTTTTCAACTCGCTACTGATAATTTTTTCCGTTTTCTCCCTTGCCGCAGCTTCTACTAATTTTTGCGACATTACAGAAAGTTTTGCCAGTATCGATGAAACTTCGTCGGTAGACAATGCTTTCCTCGCTCGATCCTAATTAACATATGTTTAGCTAAAGACATGGTTTGTTTAGACGATGAGAAAGATCATATTGATGAGAATATCTACCTGCCAATTCATCGCACGTTCAGTTAAGCACTGCAACGCTTCTCCCTCCGGCAATCGGATCGGAATTTTTTGGAGACTCACTAAGAGAGCCAATATAGTTTCCAGACGAGGTCGTCGAGAACGTAGACAACATGGACACAAAAATTTCATATCCTTCGGCCCTGGCGATTTACCTTTGTACAGTGTCTTAGACAAAGGTACACAGTTTGCTGTGAAATAAAAATTCATACATTTTTATTAGATATTAATTAGAATTAGATAATAATATTTAGCTAGTTTCTGTTATTTAAACTGCTGTACTTACTGTGGAACCAATCCTTGCAAAGCTCGCACTGAAGCATAATGCCGAATCTCGGCCGCCGACAAACACAATACTTGGAATCTTCGGCTTCCGCTTTCATCTTCATTAAATTTCTCTCTCTCAAGCTTCTCATTGCTTCCATTTCGCGTTGTTCTGCAAGCTTAAAGGCAGCTACCACATTCGCCGAGTCGCTGGAATCGTCCAATTTTGTATCACAAACACAAACAGCGCCTACGGATTCGTCGCCCTTGTTCTTCTTAGTTTTCATCGCCTGTACGCCGACGCCGATTCGCGGCGACAGAGCTTCCATCAGCGTATAGTGCGAATTTTTCCTCAAAAAAGTTCTCGCGGTCCTTTCTTTCCATGTTTTCGCCTCCAAGAGAGTAGATTCCAACGTTGGAAGATCATTTAGATGCAAAGGGATATTTCTTCCCTTTCTTAACAAGTCATCCAATGTATCGTAATAAGGAAAGTTTTCTCTCGCTCGTATATCATCAAACAATTTCGTCCAATTCTTTGCTTTGTTCAGTATATCTTGAAGAGTATCTAAACTCGGTAAATACGCTTCAACTTCATCTGCTTCGTGAATAAACTCCTCTACAGCTGCAATGGTTCGTCTATTTTTGGTGTTAAGAAACACTTTGGCTTTTTCTTCCCACTTATCAATTGCCTTTGTTAACGCGTGCAATTCTGATAATGTATTTTCAATACTGACATGAGGTGGTATCGTCATGCCTTTTTCGATTAACTTAATCACCTCTTCACGACTAACAGATTTTGGATCATCTTGGAGAGATTTTACTTCATCTAGCCACTGTATTTGTGTCAATTTCTGTAAAATAAAATAGATTTTATTAAAACAAATTTTTTCTGATGAAAAAATTAAATGTTACATCTATATATGATTACATACTTGTTTCAATCGTACTAGTTGAGGTAATTCAATACAGATAGAATCACCAAAATCAATGCATTTCTCTAATTTCTCAATGTCGCAATCTTCTTTGGACTCCAATTCTGCTGCATCTTTTTGAAATTGTAATACTTGATCGAGTATAAATTTTACACCATCTGATTCCTTAAGTTCACAGCATAGGTTGGTTATTTCCTTATAGAAAAGTGTTAATTCTTCTACAGTGAGTTTATACTTGGTATCAACTGTCTGCCTAGTTCTATAAAAATGAGAATTTTATGAAAACAAATAGCAATATTCATAATATGAAATACCGCAATAAAATCTTTACTAACCTTGTGCGTTGTTTATTGTTTAATAGCTGTTGTGCAACGCTCGCGCATTTCTCAGCATCTTGCACAGCGGTTGTTAAAGCTGTCAATAACTCACTTTCGGGGAATTTTTTGTTCTCAGCTTCATTCAGAAGTTCTTTCAACTCGTTTAATTCAATTTTATCATTCTTAGGATCCATCGCTTCTCTTACTTTGGCTACCCACGAGTCAAACGACTCAGCTTTCAATTTTAATTTTTGCAACATGATAGGTAATTCGTCTAACGTATATCGATAACGTAGCGTATGCTTCTCTGGTGGACACGTACATAAATCAGCAAAGTGTCTCAGACAAACTAACTGCGAGCTGTGGCACGAACATGTAACCGCACTCAAAAAACAAGTAGTCTTGCATGCTTCGCACTGTCTCTCGTCATCTGGTAGAAGCTCGAAAGCCTCGCGTTCTGCCTCAGTCACACCCTGAACAGAACAAGTTATCCAAGTTCATACACAAATACGATAAATCTATCTCATTACACTTTAGCAATTTTTCAACGAAACAATTGACGCGCAGGTAAAACGTTAACAGAAATATTGATTTAAAAATCGTATTTCACCGAAACGCACACGTATGCACACGTATCCATTTCCAGAAGGAACACAAATGTAACGCTCTGCAACGTCCTGCTTCGAGGATATGGCGCACAAACACGTGCTTCTAGCAAGTTGTACGAAACAGACGCGAGAAACCAAGTTGCGCGTTTAGCATCATGGCACACAAGACTTGGAAAACATAACCTTTTTACTCACCTATATGTAAGTTATATAACTAGAATAAAGGCGAAACGAATAAGCATCAGTCAGTCAAGGCCAAGCGCCACGACTACGACTCTCGAAAATGCAACAACGATAACAGCAGGTTCGACGGAATCAGCAATAATGAAAATACGTGGCGACATTAATTACGTATCTAACGTGGACAGGCGGTCCAATGGCAATGCAAGCTCTGAATGGTTCATGGTTGGCGGGGTTGGTGGCTAGCGCGAGGGGCACGCCGCAGCCACAGCCACACGATGCGTGTATATATGAATTTTGCCGCGCGGGCGGCGCGGCGGGTCGCGTCGCGTCACATCGCGTGTGCATGTGTGTTCATGTGTAGTGGGGCGTGCGCGCGCTCTTGGCACATAACGTACTACTTGGCCTAAATATATTGACCTTTCACGACAAAACAGTATTGCCAGTATTCACACATTAGAACTTATTCCTTAGAAACAAGATCGTATTCATATGCCAGAGTTTTCAGCACAGATTCTATCGATTTTTAGCGCAGAAAACTAACTTTTATACATACTCAACTATAGAATTAATGTTACATTTACATTAAATACGGAATATGAATATGAAATATTTTTTTCATTATATCATGAAAAATAGAATATTTTATTTACGTTTTGAATCAATAAATAAATTATATTGTTGCGTTCACAACAATAGTAGCAGTTAAAGAATAAAAATATAAAATTCAGAGGTTTATTGTAAAACAATTTTGATATTAAATATTAAAAAAAATATTAAAAAGATATTAAATATTTAAAAACATAACAAATAATAAATTTTCATCAAAAGAGTGTCATAAAATGTTACAAGTTTTCATGTTTAGAAATGTAATGTATTAAATATTGTTGTATAAATTATATAACTCTTACCCATTCTAGCAAATTTTTCCGTAATTTTTTCTCATCCTCCACCATTTGCAACATGTCGTGATACGTGGCGGTTGCGACTCCGATATCTAACGAATCTGGATCCAATGACATTTTACAAACTAGCTCATCATGGGAAAACACACAGAATCTTCTTAAATTTGAATAATGCGTGATGCAATCTCGTCCAATCTTAAGCTGATAAAAAAGAAACAATTTATAGTGTATTTGTACAATTTGTATACAATCGTGATATACAGAGTGTCCCAAAATAATCGTCAAATATTTTATAGGCAGATAGAGCGAACTAAACTGAGTTGAACATTCCTCTACCATTTTGCAATTTTCGCAATAGTTAACAAAATATTAATTACCAAAAATTGCCGAAAATCGCTTCAATAATTTTTTATTCAAATACTGTCAATTTTAGAAAAATTGTAAGAGACAAAAATTGTTTATTTTCTTCTCATAGAGCTCTAAGAATTTTTTCAGAATTTTTTATCAACTTTTTAATATTGTGTGTATATTATCTTATTTTTACCAACAGAAATACCGTATTAAAAAATTATTCTGAAAAAATTCTTAAAGTTCTATGAGAAGAAAATAAATAATTTTTGTCTCTTGCAATTTTTCTATTGAAAATTGATAATATTTGAGTAAAATAATTATTGACCAATTTTCGGCAATTTTTAGTAAATGTTTAATGTTTTGTTAATTGTTGCAAAAATTGCAAAATGATAAAGGACTTTTCGAGATTCAGTTTAGTCCGCTCTACTTGTTCATAAAATATTTGATTATTTTAGGACATTCTGTATATGTAAAGTTTATAATTTGAATTTAAATAAAAAATAATACTATAAAATGGCTCAATAATAATAAATAAACATTAATAACAATAAGAGCTACAAGCCAGATTTCAATATATGTATTTAAATTTTAAACAGACATTTCGATCTTATCGTTAGATCATCTTTAGTGTATACATAGATGACCTGACGATAAAGTCGAAATGTCTGTTTAAAATTTAAATATATTGAAATCTGACTTGTAGCTCTTGTTTATGAATTTAAATTGAATGTTCTAATACTTCAATTGCTTTTATTTTATTCGTACTTGAATGAACTTGAATATATCATAATTTATATACCCAATCTGCAGGTGCAAAATTGACAGCTTCTGCAAAGTTGTAACCCTGATTAAAGCCTGCGTGGTATGCTCTCGGAAATGTCACGACAAATTCACCTGCATGTTGATCTGTTCTAAATACTGGTACTCCTGTTAAACAATTACAAAATTATATCAATTATAAACTTAGAAAATGCAGTTGCGCACGTTAGATAAATATCAAATAGTCTGAATTAGAAATGAATCCTAAATATCTTAATCCTCTCTTTTTTACGAAAAAAAAAAACAACACATTCTTATTTTATTTTATTACAATTTTAATTACATGTAAAAATCTTATACCTTCACTTGTCAATATGTTTGGATTCATGATAGTAACAAGTTGATGCAACAAATCGGGTTGGCTATGAAACAGCTCTGGAGCGGCGGACTTCATGGATTGTTCGAAGCGTTCCGCCTGAGAACCTGGTACTCCATACCATGTCTTTGGTTCGCCCCAATGTAGATAATTAATAGAATAGCTCCAATGATCTTCATTGTGCCAACAGAATGTTGCGAAGCACATGCCGACATACATCCAAGGAACTTTCATGCCACTAATGTCAGCATTGATGTGACCCAAAACGCTTCCATGTAGAACTGGCAAATTATTCAAATTCCACGAAGATTCAGCATACTCTTGATCACAAGTGAATAAATTAACGCTGGTTTTGGTTGGAAATCCGGATCCATGATCCATCGTATGCAAATCGGCACCGTACTCTACAGTCACGTCTTCATCAATGGACGAGACTATTCGCCAAAACTCCTTTTCCACTAGTGATGTTGGAACCATCTACAAAAAAAAATTATTAAATGTATAATGAAGATAAAAAAATTTACACACACACACACACACACACGCGCGCGCACACACGCACGCACGCACATATATATATATATATATATATATTTTTCTCATAACGGCCAGCAATGACTTACATGCACAGGCATATTAAAGTAGTCGCTCTTGAATTGATCGGCCATTTCTCCGAATTGCTGCAGTGTGTATTCTCTCTGCG
>Ga0157364_1005092_pt1 | contig 13293 bp, 10 predicted proteins | sample AttsexASBM2_FD_111476 | JGI IMG/M metagenome (GOLD analysis project Ga0157364, IMG submission 111476) | Fungus gardens microbial communities from leaf cutter ant in Ribeirão Preto, State of São Paulo, Brazil - Atta sexdens ASBM2 | ecosystem: Host-associated > Fungi > Mycelium > Unclassified ... | reverse complement strand
GTGTGTCTATAGTATTATTTTTGTTAAACGCACCAACACACATTACTTAATTAATAAATTTCAATGCTAACAGCAAACGAATTGAGAAAACCAGTATTTAAAAATATTTTACGAAATATAATACATGTAAAATATTCAATCTTCCTTTTTCTCTCTTTAAAATTCATACATGGAAAAAACTTGCAATAAAATCGTACTGCGACGATAGAAAGCGTAAGTATCTTTTTCCTTATCGTCCTTCATCGTCAAATGACAGTGCATACACGGATTTTATAAGCATCTCTATCAGAATTGGAAGAAAGATAAGATTGGAGATAAAGCTACATTACATGCTACGCTATGAAGTTAAGATATTTACGTGAATCGCGTTCTATTACATTGCTTTCTGTAAATTACTAGTTTAATATTATCTCTTTTATCGGAGTTATTTATTCAATGACGAGAGATGCATTATCTTTTTCCTTTTCAATATCACAAAAATTGCAAAAACGCAATATTCTATGGGAAAACACTATTATTATGTAAACTTTTATTCGTATAGACATGCATTACGAAATCAATGGAAGATAAACTAAGCAATCGCTAAGCAAATAAAATTCCCTCTAAATGCTTTTATAATCTAGAAGGAACTGGACAAAAACATGGAAACTTTCATCGAAACTTTGAGACTGCGGATGGGCGTGCACACATATACTTATATGATCAAGTACATGTTATAATTATGTATATGACAATTCAAACTGTACAGGATGTCTCAGACTTATCGCATCATCAGTGACAAATTCTTCAAATCATTTTGAAATAAAAATTCTAATTAAATAAAACCAAAATGGCAAGTTTAATTTAAATAAATAAAATTTTTAAATTATAAATATATATTTAAAGTTAGCGAATCATATCGCCTAAAATTCCCGTGTTTAGAGAGTTTAATTGACATTTTGCGTTGTATGTACTTATGTAGTTGGTCTAACCTAAACAACTACGCGCAAACTTTAGGTGATACGATTTGCTAGTTTTAATTTTTTTTTTTAATTTTAATTAAAAACCTATTACAACTTCGACATTTTGATATTAAAATTTTCATTTCAAAATGATTCACGTGATCTAGGACACCTGTATATATAGAAATAGACTATAGAGTAAATTAAATAATCGCTGAGAGATATTTACTATTAAATAGATTGAGTATCTAGCAAAATAAAACATTTTAGATGACTATATGTACAGAATAATTTTTGTGTTATCACACGCATTATCAAATTAGCTCAAGATAAGGGTAGAGCTAATACCGTTGTATAGAAACATGGAACTCAAGATAGACTTACCGGGATTATACATGTATTGTGATCAGTTTCTGATATATGTAATATTTTGATATGAATTTGAAATAACTGGTTGAAGATTATTAAATAACTATTTGTACATTGCAACAAATAAAACAAATATATAAAAATAAGATATCAGGCACGGAATATTTCTTGGAATATTTATGATTGCGGATATCGCGTCAGAAATTACATGATAATATAACACATAAATATCAACGATTAGTATTGCAATTTTTAATATTTTCACTGTTTTATAAATTACGTAGATATATATATATATATATATATATATATATATATATATATATATGTTGCAAATGTATCGCAGAATGAGGTATCGACTGAAGATATCTTATCACTCTCAAGACGTTCAAGGAATTTTAATCATGTCTTATCAATTTAAGTAAGCTCATAGATGCTTTGCGGTAAACTAAACTTTATTAAAATATTATAGATAGACTAGAAACATATGTAGAAATATATGTAGAGACGCTTTTTGATGACTGATTAATCTGTATCAAACAAATTATTAGGTTGTCTTTATATTTATATGAAAAGACGATGATAAGTATATTAATTGAATAATTATTATTCATTAATGACAAACACGCCCAAGCAAATACACCAAAAAGAAAAAAAGAAAAATATTCATGCAAAACTGAAATTTATCTCAACATCGTACTTACTGCATCTGGTAATTGATGGTACTGCAGAGGATACATATACATAGCAATTGATTGTGTAGGCATTTGTACATAACCGCATTGTGGTTCAACCCAAACCTCCGTAACGATTTGAAAATCATTGTATCCTTCCAAATCTTCAGTCCATACTTCTGCCTCGGCAATACCTGATAGTCATAAAAAATCATTCATTTATTATTGTCATCAAATATTCCTTTTATTTTATCGAGAGATAAATATCCCTGTGTATACACGCACGCGCGCGCGCGCGCGCGCGCACACACACACACACACACACACACACACACACACACCTTCTTCTGTGTCATCTTCGGTACCGCTATCGCGCTCTAATGCCGCATTCGGTACAACATGTGGCGGGAACAAAATGTACTGAATAATACACGGATAAGAATTCTCGTCATTCCCGAAGCCCTGCATTTGCACTTCCAACACCATGTTTGTGATGCCAGCTGCTGAATACGCGAAATTAAAACCTTCTCCTAGACGTATTCTATAAATGGAATAGATATCTTACTTAACATCATTTTATTTATTTTTGTAATTATCTCCAAAATACCAATTCGAATGTATTTACTTTGTAATTGTAGAGAGTATTCTCGCGATTGCAGTAATGTTTAGTCTAGACAAAGTAATTCCCGGGATAGTCTGTACGAACGGTCGCTTTACATGCCACAGCCAACGATTGTGATATAAATATCTAGATAGGGTAGTTGTTAAGCTACCTCCCAGTAGCCCCAGTGCAGCCCTGGCGCAAGTTGGCTGAGTTCCGTCAGGAAACACCACCATACTCAGATTGCTTGGTATACGCTCGTACCTTACGAGAATTCGCTCGAGTGATTTATGTATTATTGTGCAACATGGAATCTCACGTTGCTCCGTCGGCCTATTTGGCAGCGTGAGCTTGGATAATCTGTCCACAAGATCTACAACTACGTTGTGACGAACGACACCTTCAGTGCCGCCAGCAAATGCTATATTGAGTACGACGCAGAGCGCTTTGCAATTAATACGAATCAATGAAAATGACACCGGCGGTTTTTCCGCCTCTCTATATATGAACTGAACATACGTGTGATTCTCAACTAGTACAAAAGTCGCCCAATTTTTCAACATAGCGTATAGTACGGCCGCCGCTTGCCGACTCTGAACGCATTGAAAACGACCGCTCTGATTTGCTTGATGAAGATGTCTTGGCAACGGTCTATCATAAGCTAGGATTAACGTAATTCTCTGAGTGTGCATCCAACGCGCCCACTGAAGCGGATCTAAAGAGACAACCGGTTGCCATATCTGTCCAAACTGTGGACAGGCGGCGTCACTATAAAGTGATATATAATATATAATATATAATATATAAATGTCGAAATCGAATTATGATTTTTTTTTATTTTGAAAAACTATACTTATTTGTTGCAATCATATCTTAATAATTATTTTATTTATAAAACAATAAATATACCTAAGTTGTACTGTACTTGGTGATGGATAAGATGATAAGTAAAACACAGGCATTCCACTTCTGATAGTATCTGGTACACTATACCAAGTCCATCCAGATCCTGGAAACCAACTAAAGTGCGCTAACATATTGTCACTTTCGGTTAATGATGTCAATGCCGTCCAAAAGCGAGAGATGACACCTTGGCGATAATGCGAGTTCAATGGTTTTTTCGATAGGCATGTAATGTCATGTAAAAATTCGTATGGAGCTAAGTAATAAAAACTAATTTCAGTTCAGACTACGGATAAACGTGCAATTATGTTATGCAATATCTTAAATTATTTATTATCTTCAATCTACCTTCTACGGTAATGGTATATTGTATCACGTTGGATAGAGATAATGATTTTGAAGACCACGGACATGTTACTAGATATTCCAGGAAAACATTGGTTTTCCATAATAATACGAAATTTATTTCAAGAATGTCGTCACGTACGCTGGCTCTTTTTATTAAGTATCCTTCTCTTAGACGACAACACAGCAGACTGCTTAAAGTACAAGTAACTTTGTCGTCAATCTGTTTTTTCTTCAATAGTTGACCGCTTCTATGTCCATGGAAACAATTATTTTCAGTTCGCCAACAGTGACGATCCGATGTATTACCGTCCGATATATTCCGATACAATTGCCAGCATAAAAAATGTTTATGATAAAGATTCATATTTGTTCCATGTACAGGCATCTATAGATATAAAACAGTTATATTGTAATTAATTTAGTTGCTACTAAGTAGGCACAGTAATATAGAAGAATAGAAAAGTCTGTGTACCACATATGAATTGAAGGACATATAACTACCAAGCGTAGCTGCAGCGATAAAATACAATAGATCTTGATATGGCACTAAACCATCCGCACAATGTGGATTATACGCGCTGCCTACGCGCAAAAAGCTACATGCAACTGTCGTTGCGCGTAGCTGCTGTATAATGGAATCTAACGTGTGAGCGTTCTTAATTCCGATGATACCATCCGTGACTATTACCATATCTGAAAATGTTTCTTTCTCTGCACTCTCTATTCTCCACAACATTTTTTTCCATTACCTTGCATAGCGTATACATTAGGTAAGATGTAACCCGCTAAATACGATCATAAATTACAAACTCACGTGCACAGCTGTGCTCAGGTAAAAGTGTCAGAGCCAGCATCCCATATCTCAACATATTTACAAAACTGGCTTCCGGTGAAACTATGGAGATATTACAATTATTTTTGTTCAAGCAGGTGCTACTTTCCTCAAAAAGCCTCCCTACCAAACGCTCACTCTCTGCCCTTAAATTTTCTAATTGCTGATTAGCTATGGCTGTGACCGTCGCCACTCTCTCCTCTAACAGGTACAACTGTTTTTCTACGTATTGTGTGAGAGAATTTACATTATCCGAAGTAATTAGCCATCCTTGCACTAGTACTTGTTGCGCCGGGCTTGTAAAGAATGGTGTATGAGCTATCACAGTCACATAAATTTCAGGCTGCATCACACGCCTGCTGCCTGGTACAGTAAACTACACATATATAGATATATAATAAATTAAGAAACTTCCTTTTTTTTTTATGAATTTGCAACTTATAAAGGAAAAGATACTCACAGGTCTAGTTATACCTTCTAAACATCGTTTCGTCGTCAGACACACCTCGTCAATGACAATCTCTCCGCTTTGTACATCCTAAAAAGATGTTAATTTTATTTCAGCTGACATATGCTGCTACGAAAATTAATATTCCATAACAAAATTATAATTTTGTAATACTTACAACAGTGGCAAGCGACGGACTTAAATCTAAGCTAAAAACCATCCTATACTTGTGCGCCAAAAATACAATTGATGTCGTTGAAACAACTTTATAAAGAAATTGATAACTGGTATCTGTAGACCATGCGACAGGTTTATCCTTTGGCAGTACAGATACTATTTCCAGTTCTGGTTCTTCCTTACTTTTCGTATTAGGACATTGTATACTTATCACAGAGTCCAAATGCTCCAGTAACCATTGAACTCTCACATTACGAGAGATGGGAAAGCCCTTCTTCATTAATAGAAAGATAGTCTCTGCTTCTAACACAATTCTATCCTGTACAAAGGAAAAGAATTATGGTTAATTATGGTTAACAAATAAATAAAATAATTATTATAGTAATGAGTCTGTTTTTAGAATAGTTGAACATTCTTTGTATTTAATTCAAACTTTTGCCAAAATCTTTAATACAATTATGTATTACAATTACATTAAATTTGTAATACATTAATGACACTGAGTCTGTAACATATCTATTTATGTTAATTTTTCTATCCTTTTATCTATTTCTCATTGCACTGAAAAAAACTCAAAGAGGAGTCAGAACGTCTATACATTGTATCATCCATCTCTGCAAAAAAAAAATACTATATAATTTGTTAATATTTCACATTAATAATTGCTATGGTTTTTGTCAGCAATTTTAATTTTGATTTGTGATTCAAAACAAAAAATGAATACTAACTATATTTTAATAAGAATAATTTAAATTGCAGATGTAACATAAAGAAAATTGAATTTTTAATAAAAAGACTTATAACTAACAATGAGTAGCTCCAGTAGATCCATCGTTAGCTCCAAAGAGACATAACTATGTAGATCCAACCAACTGCGCAGATTTAAAATGAAATGATACACGTTTATATTTGGTGTAAATGAAAAAGAAAATATAGTCAGTGCAGCAACACACACACACACACACACACACACGCGCGCGCGCGCGCGTACACAAACCAAATTCTTTTGAACAATGCAGTTATTTTCAGAAATCAATTTAGATTTATATTATGTATCTGCTTTAGATAATGAAAAGCATTATATCTGCCTATTAAAATACTGAAATAAATTTTATAAAATCCAATAGAAACAATTTAATAATAGATTATGAAAATCAAATGTGTATATTATCATGTATATATTATAAAGGAAAGAAAGGAAGAATAGTAACAATTGCATATTGTGAGTGGAATAAGTTTCGACATTACTCACAGTTTTCATCAGCTGTAATTAGGCTCCATCCGAAATTTATTCCATCTACAATAAAAACAAGAGGCACACACACATACGCACACATGCATGCAAATAATAAATCTAAATTATAACTAAATAGATGATAATGTTGAAAAGAGCTATAATAGATATATAGATCACATGTTATAGCATCAAAGATAATTGTAAGTCATAATATATCTACAACATAATATATACATTTAATAATAAAAAAAATCACTGCCAATTTTATGGCAGTGAATAATATACATTGTTGAGAATCTTCTTTCTGTTCGTTTCATGCTACACTTCTTATTACAGTCACACAAATAAGTATATGATTGTTAAAAGAATTCCTATCAATGCAAATAGATAAATGTCCAACAATCAAATATAATAAAAAACCATTTTATTATGAGTCAACATAATAAAATTCAAATTGGTAATTTATTGTTGAATTTAGAAGTCTTCCCTCCGATCTTGATAAATTAGTCTCATTCGACACATTTTTGCATGAAATGAACGAATCTGGCAAAAGAAATATCGCTCTGTCCCATGAATCAAGATATTAATTGCTAAAATTGACAGATATTCAAGTTAGTCACATCAATGTCATAGGGTATAGAGGATTACATAAATTTTTTGCTTTATAAATTCTCCACTTTAAAATACAAATTTATTGCTAATGCAAAAAATACAAATTCACTGCTTTAAAAACGCAAATTCACTGCTTTAAAAACACAAATTCACTGCTAATGCAAAGAATTCATGTGCTCAAAACAATAAATTTTTAAAGTGAATTTGTGTTTCTAAAGCACTGAATTAGAGTAATTAAAGCAGAACGTATAAATAGAGTTGTATCGATCAGAATGACAGATATCTTAATATCTAAAATTTCGAACTTTAATGCTTAATAACTTGATTCAGGGGGCCGCCGCGTTTTTTTTCCTTTTTTTCTTTTTCAGATTCTTTCGTTTTGAGTGACAATACAAACGAGTACATTTTTAATAAGATTCTAGGGAGGAAACTATTCTATTATAAATAATATTCCAAGCAATTACTATTTTAGTATATTCTAAATAATTACCATTTTTTTTTAAAGCAAAGGATTTTTTTTTAAAAGAAAATTTTTTAAAAGAAAATTTATTTTTGAAACCGAGAACTTGTGTTAGAGAGAGAGGTTGAAGCAAAAAATCTTCACTTATAGTCTCGTATTCCCCTAAACCATTGATGCACAACAGATTTCCTAACCTGAATATTTATCAACTTTAATAATTAATATCTCGGTTCGTGGGCGAACAGTTACAGAGCGATATTTTTTTTTGCCAGATTTGTTTATTTTATGGAAAAATGCGTCGAATCGAAACAGACTAATTTTAACAAGATCGCAGGTGAGGCCCTTAAACTCAACAAACTATTCAAACAGATACATCGCTATTTAACTCCACTCTTTAAAAAAAATGTTTGTTTATTCTTAAGATATGTTTCGTAAAAATTCCACATTTCTGTCGCTTTGACAGATATCGGTGGAGAAAAGGTTATATCTGTCCGCATCACCGAAAAACCAGAGAAGAAAATTATCACGATGCAATCGATGGGCTTTACCTCGTTTCTCGTACTCGCCATAACGAATTTAGTTTGCGCACGTTCTATTTAGTGATTACTAAACCACTTAACTCGTTAGCAGGCAGTCTGAGGCAGTCGTCATCAATCTTCGCCTTCGATTCGACAACAAGTCATAGCGACTTGAGCGACTACAGCGACTACACAATCGGCGTAGACGATAGAAACTAGAAACGATGCAGCACCGACGAGCACCACGCGAGAGATTCAGGGAAAGAGGAAATAAACTGCGCGTCCGATTGGTCAAAGGTCACATTGTTGCGCTACCGCGACGTTTGCATACATATATGTACATATATACCTCCACATATAATGGATGATAAAACGTCTGTTCGCAAAAGTTGTTGCATGAAATTTTCAAATATTTTTGCACTTAAAATGAGATAGATATATATTTGACTTTGAAAAGAGAGAAAGCAAAGGCGTTTCTCACATGATGCGCATAGGCTGCACAGGTTAGAATCGTTTCGTTTCATCTAATGCGAGCATTGATAGCACATACAATTCCCCAGATTCCTCCTACCATTAGCGCATGAGCTATTACTAATAGTCAATGCGCGCATGCGCATTTTGAATTGCATGCTTCGTGCCTCCATGCCGTATATATATACATATATATATCTATATTATATACATACATACATACAAGTGCCAAATATACAATAGAGCAGAAATCTTTGGATAAGTTGAAGGCACGGTAATTCGCCAATCGGCGAAAATCTATTAATTAATTATTATTATCTATTATTTAATATTTATTATTTTTAATATCTATTACTTATTTCTTTCGAATCACACTGGCACATGCGTTTGCATCAAATGCATGAAACCATTCCGTTTCTAAGCGTCCATAAAGCGCATTGACGAAACGGAACACGGATATACATGTGTGCAATGCATTGACTGCTACATATGCGTTCGATGCGAGAAGCGAAACGCATCCCTAATCAGTCAAAATAACCTGCATACGCCACACGCGAGCAAGTTCAGTGTTGCCAGATGGCTCTTAAAACCTCTTCATCAAAATCTCCCTAAACGTCCACTATAATTATAGGTATTCGCATCCGTCATTTCTAGTCTTTTCCCCATTCTTTAAAATCTTCTCTCTTTAAAATCTTCTTATATCCGTATTCATAGTTCTTCCTTATTTTAAGAGTGGAGGATTCCTCGATTCTTCAAGGCCTCCTTGTCTCATAATCACTAATCTCAAGTCTGCCTTCCCGAAGGAAGGAATATTTTAGGGATTTTAGTAATCTACTGAAGACAGCATATATCATAATATATTATATATGCAAACCTAATATAAAATTAAAAATTACGAATAATAAAGATTATAAAGGCATTGTTGATTAAATAAAATCGCGATTAAGTATTTTGCAGCAATAATAGACAAAAATAAAACTAATAGCGAACTCGATTTGACGCACTAAGTGCGCACTGATGCACATAAAACTGCCATACATACACAAAATAACGTAAATATATGTTTATAAATAAACATAAGAATCGATTAAATCGTAAAATACTTAATACATTTTGTTGTACAATTAGGTAAAATATTTTATAATGTTTCATAATATTCGACTGGAAGCATTGATGCATATTAAAGCCATTGTACACTAATTTCATTTTAAAAATAAAATACAAATATCTCGAATTATATGTGTATATATTTTATCTAATAGTGCAATAAAATGTATTGAGTATTTCACAATTTAATTGATTTTTATGTTTATTTATAAACATATAAACATATTTACGTTATTTTGTGTTTTAACGTGCATAAGTGCGTCCACTCGAATTCGCTATTAGTTTTTGTCTACTTTTGTTATTATTGTAAAATGCTTAATCACGACTTTATTTAATCAACAACTTTTATAACTAATTTATAACTTTTAGAGCCAGTTTCACCAACGCACAGTGAACTAGGGATCTCAAAAAGTGGCCAAAATTCAAAATGTTGATGGATTTGCGTAAAACTTGGTTGCGGGTATTTATGCTTCCGGCAATGTTCGGATATCGCGCGCGATATCCAATGAGTGTACAGCTTTACATTCTAAAGGTATATTCTTATTGGATGTCGCGTGTCGCGTGCGACAAACACGCGCGCTGGTGTGCCAGAGCCATTAGCAGTTTTTGAGATCGCTGATATATCGAGTCTGATGTCAAAAGCAAAAATTTCAAAATGGTGAATTCAATACGGTTATAATTGCGAAATTTTTATGGTTTAGGATTTGCATGAAACTCAGTGCCTAGGAGTTTTTGGGGGGAAGGGGTCGCTAATTTCGAATCTGATATTAAAACAAAAAATTTTAAATGATGCAATATAGCAAATCCTAAACTTCAAAACTAGTGTAGAATTTGTGTAAAAATTTTGTGTTTTCCATAACTCTTTTATGTTGCTGAGTACAATTCTTAAAATTAAATGTTACGCCTATGATTAGCCTACACACTGTAATTTCTAGAGTCTATCATGAAGAGATTATAGTGCGATTTTAAAATCCTTTAGGCCGGAATCAGACTACGCATTGAAGAATGAGATTGAAGATTGAAAAATTAAAGTTTAATCAATCAGAACAAAAGGAGTAGAACAAAAATTTTTTTGTCCTCATTAGTGAAATTTCTTCAATACATAATCTGATTCCGGCCTTAGGGTACTTGTTTTATGTGAATCCTCTTGTATGTGGAGATGTATATTGCTCGCTCGCTTACAATTTTCGATGATATTTACAAGGAGTATTCATAATAATAATACAATAATTTGAACATTTCATCGACATTTGTACATTCTGTGGCGATTTCCTTACCGAATATCCGAAATATTCAGCACATTGGGAATACCTCTGATAAAAATAAAACGTAAAGCGAGTGTCAATAAAACATTAATTGGAGTGTAAGGAGAGAATAACAGAAACGTAAAAGAAAGTGAGAAGCGAAAATTAGAATATGGAACGTAAAAGAAGCATCAACTGAACGTTAAAGAACATAAATAAAAGTAATAATAGATAAGTTCTTTGGCAAGCATGAGCAAAATGTTCGTTCGTGAATGTAAACGGAGTGTGATTAGGCAGTCTAGAGAACGTAAATGGAACATCGTCGAGTTCCGTTCTTAAACGAACGTGAATAAAATGTAATTCGGTCTTTAAGCGAATGATAATATATTTTAAAATATATTTCATTTATTCGGTAAATAAAAAAAAAGTGCTTTCTTCTTGGAGCTCTAGGGCCTCACTTCAAAAAATTATTTCATTAGAACACAACTGAAAAATCTTTCAATGCTACGTCTTTTTTATCCTAGTATATGCGGTTTTTTAAATTCGAAAAGTTAGTTCTCGCCAAGTCCCTCTGACGCGGCGGTGCCGCGTACTACTCAACGACGCTCCGTTTTAAAATAAATTTTTTTATCTCTATATCCTGAAAGCATACACGAAGCGTATTTGAATGCTACTTTTTACCAAAAGCGTTTAGAAAATGTAGACAAAGTATTAATGAATGAAGTGTTTAGGAAGTATATCAGTACGCTCCATGCATTCTTTGCGGAATGTTGAGGAGTGTATGAGAAACGTTAATGAAAAAAAAAAAATTTTTAACATGTGATAAATGAGACAAATGTATTTCGGGCACACTTTATGAAACGTTTGAGGAGAGTTCGTGAAGCGTGTATGAATATTCAAAACTATTAAGAGGAAACCACTCAATGGAAAATCAATGAAGTGTTTAAGAAGCGTTAAAATTCTTTGTTCACACTTCTTTGACAAGCTTTTCACGCTTCGACAAGCTTTACATTTTTATCACGAATCGAACTTTCTACAAATAATTTTGTTACACTTTCGCTATACAAGGCCGAAATTTTTATTTTGAATCCATCATTTTGAATTTTTGCTACTTTTTGGGGTAAGCGCGGCACGGCAGCGATCCTCACGCACAGATGCATTTGAGACAAATTTTGAGCTACGGTCAAATGCCGCATATTTGCTACATATCTAAGTGAAAGTGTACAGTAATAGGAACAAAATAGAAACCATTAACATTTCTATAAGAAGAGGAATGTATTGTAGAAGAATGCTTAATTGGGGGGTAGGGAGTTTATTGCTATAAATTGTGAAAATTTGATACTTATTACAGCATGTCTTTCCTTAGGCCGCCGCCCATGAATGAAAATTTACAGCGGAACGGAACCAATCACAATTCTGCAGTCATACTTTGTCTCTTTCTTTTCTGCGATTATGATTGGTCTCGCTGTTCCGTGCTGTTGCAAATTTCCGCTCATGGGACGGCCTTGTTGACTACAGCATGTATTACTTTAGGTTAATTATTGCAAACGTCAACATCCCTGGAAATAAAATTAACGAATAGACACTTTCATATTGCCAGCATATTTGAAAATATACGATATATTTTCATAAATTGGGAGTTCGTCTTTTTAGATTTTTAAAATTTTAAAGACCTATTAATAAGAAAATACTTTATTTATGTTCATAAAACTTGTGTTCTTTCATTATTACTTTCATTACTATACAATAAGATAATATAATTTTTTACATCAATATCAAAAGATAAATTTTGGCTACTTTTTGGGATCCTTGATGCTCCCACTGTGCAATGCCGATCAAGCTTAATCGTGATTAACTCCAATTCCAGTCAACCGCAATTGGGACCACATCCTAAGATGTAAACTTGAGCCGATGAGCCAATCAGGACATTGCTATAGGTCTATGTAATCTAATGGAAATGAAAGTAATAGTAAGGAGCTCCGAATTTCAATTCTTTTCTATCAGAAATGTATTGTGTATAATACACAGATTTCCTGATGTGTGCGGAGCCCCCCCCCTTTCTTCGCCCCTAACTTAATAACTTCCGTAACCTCGCAATAAAATTTCAACCGGTTGAGAAACTCGTTTTATGGATAAGTTTACTGCTATTTCTATTTCCGTTAGAATACATAGATCTAAAGCAGTATTCTGATTGGCTACGGTCCACTTGATGCTACAAATACTTCGAAGCATCATCTTTTGATTGGTCAATTAGTAAAATTCTTTCTTCCGATTGGTCAATCAAAAGAGGATGCTTCGAAGTATTTGTAGCATCAAGTGGACCGTAGCCAATCAGAATACTGCTTTAGATC
>Ga0157364_1005091_pt1 | contig 13294 bp, 6 predicted proteins | sample AttsexASBM2_FD_111476 | JGI IMG/M metagenome (GOLD analysis project Ga0157364, IMG submission 111476) | Fungus gardens microbial communities from leaf cutter ant in Ribeirão Preto, State of São Paulo, Brazil - Atta sexdens ASBM2 | ecosystem: Host-associated > Fungi > Mycelium > Unclassified ... | reverse complement strand
TGGGCGTTCTACTTATCAATGCGCATTCGTCTGTATCAATCTGCGTCTTCGATGATGAACAGGAGAGGTAAGAGAACAATCGAACACGTTTCTGTATAATTTATAATTTAAAAAAACGGTTTTATTGAAAAATTTTAAATTTTAGTTAGATACAAATCTGAAAATAATTTCGCTAGATCAAAATAATTATTTAGAATATTTAAATGGCAATGTTGCAAAAAATTTTGACATTTTAATTTTAATAACTAATTTGAGCGCCTTACATAATTCTTTCGATGATAGATTCAAATAGAATTGTCTGAAAATAATTTTGTTGGATCATCAAAATAATTACGATAATAATTTCAAGCATGAGTAATGATGCAAAAAGTTTTTACAGTGTGAATGTCTTATATAATTATTTTAATGGTCCAACAAAATTATTTTTAAATCTGATCTAATTAAATTTTTAGGTACTTCAGCAAAAATTGTTCTGTATAGATTTATTATGTTTAGAATTTTGTGATTTATTATATTTTACATTCAGTCTTTTTTTTTAGAACTCGCGTTTTATGCCGTATTTCATCATTTGTGATTATTGATCGTGTATTGTTTTGATATTTGTAACTGCTATCTGCATAACGCAAAACTTGTTACGATATCTCTCACAAAACGTCCATGCGCACAAATAAGTTATGGATTCATCAAGAAACCGCGAATGTAATTGTACGAGCGTCAGCGTTGCGCAAAAACGATAAATCCAAGCATTGTCTTCGAACGTTGGAAAGCCATTATCGAACGCCATTACTCGCGAAGCTAAATGGTCCCGAACTGCAAGGAGAACCTGATCGCCGAGCCCAGTTCGATACCTGAGTAACGCCATTGAGGAAATTTCGCGTTCCTTGAATCGTTAAGCTTCATCGTTAACCTCGATCGCTTGGACACTAAATCACGATTCTGTCAATTTCACAGTAGCGGGTATGTTCGACCGCGGGAACCAATACCTTAATTAACATTCTAATCCTTCTATGGACAGGAATTAAATGAATCACAAATATAATCGCACTCTCTATTGTTACTTTTCTGATATTCAGAATTTTCAAGATATTAATTAATAAATATTAGTTCAAATAAATTTTAAAAAGTGAAGAAAATCCATATGGAAAGTCCATTAAGGAAATTTTTTATTTAAAAATTTTTTTTAATAATTGAATGATTTACCGGTTTACATACACATATATGTACACAAATATTGTTTAAATTAATATCTTTTAAAAAATTAAGAATTCTAAAAAAGTAATATAATAATATATTATTATAATTATTATAATATATATTATATATATTATAATATATATTAATGTAGATGTAATCAAGCAATTTGTGTGTATACTTAGTTGCAATAATTTTTTGTAAGAATAAAGAATGAATCATAAGTACTATATATCTAAAAGTAAAATAAAATGTAGTTTAAATATATGTAATTAATAATACACTGGATGATGCGATAAGGTTAATTGTATCTTCATATTAATTTCATAAAAACATATATTGTCATTACTCAACGTCACTTTCGTTTCCAGACAGTAACCGCAAAGTTTTTAATTAAAAATTGACAGACTCGTGGTCGACATTCCTTCGGTTACAACGACGTTAATACAGTACGATCGCGTATACCGAATCCGCCTTTCGAATAATAGACAAGGATGACAAAGTTTTAATTAAAAATTAGTAGCCTTTGAGAGGTGATCCCCTTGACTCTTCGTGTCGCCGAAAATCATGTCGCCGAACATTCGCTCGCTTTTCCACGATTATCACAAATTCCTTGAATTCGAAATTCACCGTTCTCTACAAAAATTTAAATCGAGACATAGTGATTTATTTCAGACATGAATCTGATTTAATATATTTTTTCAGTAAAAATTCGATAGATGATTCGATACAGATGAAATTGAGTTTCTTTTAAAAATATGAACCGATCAGTTATGTAATATGTCTAATTTTTTTAATAATATTTTTATTTAGATTTTGGACACTGTGGACTGAACCACTCAAAAAACGAAAAAAGTTTGAAACATTTGATCAAACGAGCGCAATTTTGTCAAGAAATATAGAAATATACAAATAAACATTTATAAAAAAAATTTACTAAATTTTAATAAATATTTGTTTAAATAGTATCGACTGAACATTTACTTACAATAAATATATATTTATTAATAAAAAAAAAATGATTCTTAAATCAAATTAATAGTATCAAATATATGTTTCAGTAAATATTTCGTTAGTATTCAAACAAATATTTATTAAAATTTTGTAAATTTTTTTTATAAATATTTATTTGTGTATTTCTATATTTCTTGATAAAATTGTGCTCGTTTGATCAAATGTTTCAAACTTTTTTCGTTTTTTGAGCGGTTCTTTCCCTCACGTTTCTCCCTCACTGCACATAGACATGTAATCATCTTTTAAAAATCGATCATTATCACGCCAGGAATCGCATTTTCGGTTGCTCGTTTAGCCCGACTTGTCGACTCGGCAGGATCGACACCCAGTATCCCAGATTGAATGGATTGCACGTTTCGATCCTTCTCAAAAATTTTATATTAGCTAGGACGTCGATATCAATCGAATTCATCGTGCGACAACCAGCCGAAAAAGAATTCGCCAGATAATATCGTGTCGATCTATCGCACACGTCGCAGAATTCATATCGCGAAGCCGCTATGGATCTATTTTGGAAATCTCTTCTCAATCTTTCACTCTTTCTCATTTTCTATTTCGACTATCATCTCGATAAATTGATCTCATTTTCACTTCTTCCTTCTATTTCATTTTTCGTTCATTATTTTTGAAACATATAATGATGTGAAATGTGATAGTCTGTAAAGGATTTTGTTATTTTATACAACTATTTTTCTGAAAATTGTTTCACTATTTTATTTTATTTGTCATCTCTGAAATAATTTGGACCTTTTTTGATATTAGACATGCATTAAGAAACAAATGCATAACATCTATTGTTATACATATATTATTAATTTAAAATAATTAACCCGGGAATAGTCACCTAAATTTTTATACTTTAGCAGCAAGAAAATGTGAATTGTTGTAAAATGGACAGCGTTTTCTTTCTTTTTTAATAATTATTCTTTACAAATCTTTAAATATACTCTGTCGAAAACCTGCAATAAAAAAGCGTTATATAAAATGCTTTAATAATTAAAATCTTTAGTTTTTTAAAATTAATATTGTAATAAGTTGCTTAATATGTTCATTTTGTTTAATAATTGTTTTCTTTCTACTTTCTTTTTTTTTTTTTTAGAAAATTATGAATGAATAATATCTAATTTCAAATGCCAATAAATTGGAAAACAGTCATTAATATACAATATGTTATTAAAAATATATAAAAATGATTTTAATTTAAAAAACATCTTAAATGATTGTTTACATAAAACAAAAATAAAGTGACTATATTTCTAGGTTAGAAGTAATAATTTATTAAATTTTAATTATAAGATTGTCATAATATTGGGGTAGCAAAAATTTTTATAATAATTTTTGATCTTAAACCGAGAGAGGGAACATTAAAACGTGATACATCGCTCGAGGTGTTCCAATTTTTAAGACGTACTCAGAGTTAAAGCATATTTTTCCCTTATTCTCCTGAATTCTTAACCCGTCTTTCTGTACTGCTTGATCTCCATCTTGCTCACAATTCCACCTACTTCTATTGTTTTTCCACATTTTCGCCGTTTCTCACACGGTTTCGTTATACTTCGCCTTCGTTCTTTGCGTTCCTTGACGCTTTATCCTCATTTTTCCTTCCTTTGCATCTTCTTCCTCACTGTTCTACATATTCACGCGGTTTTTCGTCAACATTTCTTCGCCAACATTCATCTTCTTTTCTCCTAGCGCGTCCCGTCTTTCCATCCTTATTACATTCTTCTTCATTCTCGTTCCTCGTAAGTTGCAAGTGAATTCCCTTCCCGCTATCGTTCCTTTCTTACTTTAAATTTAAGGTTCTTTCCTTTTCCTATTATTTCTTACTGTGGAATGTCTTTAATAAATTATAATTTTTTTTTACAATTATAATTTTTTATAAGCACACCTTCGACGATTCTTCATAAAAATTTTCCCTGTTAACTTTTCACATTTGCTCTGTTAAGCATGAAAGAATTAAATTGATATTTTATTCAATCTATATCTTTTTTTCTTTGATTTTTTCTACTTGTGAAGAACTTGCGTTAGATTAAAGATAAAGGAATTCTAATTCTTTTATTCCCTTCTCTCCGAACAATAAATTTTTCTCTCACTCACACCTGACATGCACTGTCCCATTCGGTCTTTCTTCTTGTTCCACTTTGTCTTCCTCCTTTACTTCCACTTTTTTCATTTGCACTTTTCTCGTTCTCCTTATCGAGACTTTTCGTTTGGCAAGAACTTTGATGAATCGAATTCTCTGCGGGGTGACGACGGTGGTCCGCCACGCAGCCTCCACGAGATGCCCGAACGAACAATGAGATCTAAGTGCCAAGCTTTATTCCAAGATGATCGCTCGAGATGTCGCTGACGATGGACTGCCGTTATCTATAATACTGATCGTCAAAGAGAAAAGAGTTTTATGACCTAGAAGATAATATTAGAGACTGCTACGAATGATTGCGGATTTCTGAGTACCGCAAAATTTGTTACAATTTGCATATATATAAAAATTATGCAATAAAAGTGATGCAAATGAATGGAAGTGGAATCTCCGATTTCTCTATCAAGACATCTTCACTCATTTCAAGATATTCTAATTATTATTAGAGTAAAAATTGAAGCTCTGCTCTCTAAAATCTTTGGGGGGAAAGTAACTCTCTGATTAAGAATAAAATATCATTCTTAAAAATTAACAATTGATCCACTCTTTTTCATCATTGGTTCAATTGTCACTCTTTAAAATTAAATTCCATTTCAAAAATTCTAGAAAGTAGTTTTCTTTCAATTACTTATATATATAATTTGAAGATTATTTTTGTAAATTGTTGTTAAAATATATTTAAAGGAAATATTGTATTTATTTATTTATTTACTTTGTTGTAATCAATGTTGTTCAAAAACATCCTGTATATTAATCATGTATCATGCAAAACGAGAACCAGTTGTTATGAAAATTCCTACGCAGGATGCAATATCATTTTTCATATTTTCAACGACGCACTATTACCGAGAATTCCCAAAGGCGTAGTGGGATAATGCAGAACAGGGCGATTTCAATACAGAGATCGGTCGATTCGCGCAGAACTGGATACACGACGCGTGTCCGGTGGAAAGCAATGGAAAAAAAGAGAGAGTGTCGCGATTTGAGTGCTCCCGCAGAAATGAAAATACCCGACGCGGCACGATAATTGCTCGCGTCGTGTCGCTTTTACGAATTTCCATCGAGGCGCGATCGCAAGCGCGATCGGAAACCACTAACCAATCATCCAGCCAATTTCGTTCAACTGTAGGGTGTGCGAAAAATACAATACATGTACCACGAGTGCCGCTTAAAAATCAATTTCGTAAAATAATATTAATAGGCTTGTCTGAAACAGTGAAAAGGAAGAGGAAACAAGCCTCTGAAAAAATATTTGAATGGTCGAGACTCGCATCGTCAGATTACAAGATAATTAAATATTCAATATAATTGAATATTTAAAGGTAAGGGGAAAGTCGTTCTGTGTTCGACTTTTTGACTTTATGTTTAGGAGTTTTCGGAGTCGATGAATTTGATTCTGACCTCAAGAAAATAAAATTTCAATTTTAAGAAAATAATCTGATTATCGTGAAACTCAAGAGATTTTTTGGTATCGTTGAGCTCAAATACCTAAAAATGTCGAATCTTTAGTGAAGGAGGATCTAGTGTCATAGGGCTTACAATAACAGAACAGAGAGTTTAAAAATCAGTCTGGAAATCAGTAGCAATAATGAACTTCAAATAAAGCGAAACTGAAAACTTTATATTACTTTGCATTAAAATGAATCCCTAAAACTGAGTTTTATAATAATCAGATCATTTTTTTTTAATTCTTCGCCACTATTAGATCTCCATCTATTTTCAATTTTTTATTTTTGTAATCTCTGATACGAATAAAACATCATCAAATTATCTTATAGGCTAAGTTTCATGAGAAAAGCAGTTTATAAAAAAAGCTGTGTAATCCCAAATGAGATCGTTGATTCACAAAGGATTAATAATCCTACAATAAATAATATGCGCGAATGTGAAACGTTTCATTTACAGTTAGCGAAACTCCAATGCAAGATTCTTATGCAGAAAAAATTATCTTGCGTAATTGTAACAGCCTTACACAATCCTTACACAAGATAGAATTTTAAAATATAACATAATCAAATATAACGTAATCAAAGACAATTCAAGTTGAAGTAAAGTTTAAAAAATGATAAAAATTTTTCTGTGAGGTATCTGTACATCTGTAAAAAGGAATACGCATATTTTTGACAAATAACGAACCACGAAGGGATTAAACGCGGTTTAAGCGTTCGAATGCACGTGTGAAGAAGCATCCCGCGAGAGAGAGCTTGCGGATGCGGTTGCACGTATTCCGTGAATTTCACAACGGCTGAGTGCAGCCGCGGCAGCATCGTCGGGGTGCATATTGTGGTGTCGCCGCATGCATGCGCGTTTATATCGAACGCGTACTACGTAACGTGCAACACAATCCGGGAAGCGACGCGCGCTATATGCGCCGATGTAAGATTTATTTCGAGATTACATACCGTAGTCACGAGAGCCGCATTTCCGAGCTGCGACGATCGTGTTTGCCGACGTAATCAGCAACTCGCGTTATGAATATCGTAATACTGTGCGGTTCTATTATAATCCCACGCGCACAACACGATCACAAGATTCTCTGCTGCAATCATGAAGACGCGATTCCGTCTAAATTTCTCGCGCAGAAACTGCCAATGTAGATTATCGCGCGAATCTAATACATACTAAGAATTTGCAAAGTTATACTGTATATATTGTATGGACACAAAGTGATAGTATTCCCATAATTCAAAATATCATTTAAACTCGAATTTCATTCCAAGAAATTTAGAAAGAATTTGGCATAGAAATAAAAAATGTATCGAAAGAATCTTTTTGTATCCGATAAAGATAACAACGGTTGTATTGGTTCTTATTATAAAATTTAAATTGACATTTTCCACTTTTTTCGTATTTATTTTTCAAGATGTTATGTTGATCTTCCTTTATTTATTTTTACATTAATTTAAGTTTTTTTTTACAAATGTACATAATTATATTTACGCAGTCAACCCATGTATTTCACGTAAAACGTAAAATTAGCGATGAGACACTACCGTGTTTCCAGATTAGACTTCGTTGCATAATTACGTCGCATTATATTCCGTGAATTTATCGGGAAGGTTCTGTCATAAGTCGTGTTTTCCGCTCCGTCGACGATCCTCTCCTGTCGCGTCTCGCTACTTACTTCCATTCCCCACGTCTTCCGTTTCCGCGCGCAGATTCGCGACGGCGTGGAAACTAAGTACGCGAGACCAATTCCTGATGAACAAACGAGTTGAAATGGAATCCTTCACGATTGCGATTAATGACGGAAACTATTTGGAAAATTATAGACTGCTGCATTTTAACGATATTAATGATATTAATTTCTTTATCCAAACAGAATTTTTTTATTCTACATTCTAAAAAATATGGAGCGGTTAACATCATGTGTTTATATAATTCACACCGTGTTGATGTTGAAATAAATATCATGAATTTTAAATTCACATCATATCTATTGATGTGAATTAAAACAATTATAAAATTGCTCATGATTTTAAATCTACACCTATACTTTTTAGAATGTACAAAATACACTGAAAAAAAGAATCTGCTTATAGCCATCGAATGAATAATGTTGAGTGAAATAATTTCAACTAAACGTTCTGGTAATATAACGAAACATAATTTTACCTTTATAAATATTTAACAATTATTGCCATTGGAAATACATAACAGTGTCTATATAATTCTCACTGTGTTGATATTACCAATATGAATCGTTAACACTGTAAGTTTTAAATGCATACCATGATATATAGAGTTGATATAAACACTATAGGTTTCAAATCGACATTATGTTGATATTAATATTAATGTTAATATTAATGTTAATATTAATAATAAGAATTATATAAATAGACACCGTTGAGAATTAAACCCACACCAATATTTTTTAGAGTATATTAATACTTATTAAAGATAAAATTTATTTAAAGATAAAATTATGTTTAGTTATATTATCTGAATATTTAGTTGAAATTATTTCACTCGACATTTGATAGTTACAACCAGAATTTTTTCAGTGCGTTTGTAGTGCTATTCATTTCGAGTTTCGTAGATGGTGACGATTAACAATATTTTATTTAGTTAATTATGATGGAAGAATGATATATATAAAAAATTATATGATCTCCATTCTATTTTATTTTTCCACATTCTCTTCCGTTGAATTTTCCAACGTTTTATTTCAATCTGCAGTTCCTAGCTGCTGTTCAATTAAGAAGTTGATACAAACCAGTAAAATCATCTGACATGTTTCTCTTCAATTATTTTAGACGGTGGGAAAAGGGAACTGAAAGAACTACTCGTATTCTCTCTGACTGATTTCTCTAGCGGAAGAGCTTTGTGTTTTCTCAAGTGCGAGAGTGCTAGACCGCTGATTTTCACGATATTCGATATAACCTGCGTTTTTATTAAAGTCACGTTAATTAAAAGTCGCTCGCATTCACTCAGAAGAAATAATAATTTTTTTCTAGTTTCGTTTCGAATCGACGCTACATGGGAAATCGAAGAAAAATATTGCGAGAGAAAGCCGGAGAAGTGTGTATACCGTTTTCCGCTCGTCCGTTCGATTTCGCGCGAAACGATCGTCACCCAACGGAAATCAATGCTACTTTGTTTATCGAGAAGCACTCTCGCGATTCTCATTGGCTGTTTCCCCGTGTGTTACGAGAATGGATTGAATCAACATGCAATTACTATCTCGCAACGCTGCGCTCAACGGCAATGCGCCATCCGTATACGCGACGCTTGTAATTGTAGTTACACGCGATTGCATTGTTACAAATATTCCGGTCGCACAAGGTATCCGGAATAACGACCGTTTCTCCTCTTGGCAATAAATAGCTAAACTCAATACGAGAAGAAATTCATGATGTCGCGCGTAACAAAATTTGTTATTAATTATCGCTAATTAAATAATTTATAAATAGGAACACGTATACAGAGTGCACAAAATGTCATACCATTTGCTTTATAACATATTTAGTTTTAATAAAATTGGTACAGAATTGGGATAGAAAATTAATTATCAAAACCTGGAAAATTGGATCATTAAATGGTATGACATTTTGTATATACGCGTGCATATTATAATTATGCTATCTAATTATGTTATGTCGAAGATATCACTGACGGGCACTTCAATGCTTTGATCAAAGTGTCATTATTAATAGCCGTATTCCGTGCAGAGCACGTATTCGTTTACATTTCCCTCATGCCATTAGAAGGGAGCTTTAAATTAGTTCGCTTTGATTTATTATTTAAACAGCCTTATGGACGCATAATCCTATTTCAAGAACCTTCTATACCTCGTTTCTTCTTCATTGAACATCGAGATTCTATTTGCGATGCTATATAATATTGTCATACTACGTGAATGGAGTTATTGGTTGTTTCATTCGTCGCAAGACTATAATTAATTAACTTTAAAAGCCATTAACAAGATTACACATCCATACGTTGTGAAATGAAAAGATCAAACAATCCGCACGATCGTGTTATTAAATTAGCTCCAAAATTTATTGTATAATTTTGTATAAGCTGTGATAAATTTAAAAGCCTTCAAAGAAATTTCATGCGTTTATATTAAATGAAAGCATCGAATAATTCTCATTTATATCGATAATTTATTGGTGATATATGCGTAATTGTAATTAATTAAAACAGATTCAAGAGTTACTGCAGAAGTTTTACATTCTTTCTCGATGAAATGACTTTATATATAATTATTAATCATATTACGAAATTAATAATAAAATTTATTATCGCAAAAATTATTCATAATAATTTTAATATATTTTTTTATTTATTTCTTTATTGCGATTGATGAACAATTTATTAAAATTAGTTATTCGTTTAATAAATGTAAAATTCAAGCGTTTTTATTGAAACGCGCATTCGATTGTCAGCGAAATGAAATTCTGGTCTCTAATCATCGCCCTTTATCATTATCATCATTATTCGCAAATTAACTCTACACAGAGCTGTCTACACATACACATATTCATACCAAATTGACATAGTGATCAATCGCGATTTTCATTATATGAGAAAATCACGCGCGATAAAATTCCATGCTAACGCATTTCCGCTTTGACTTCACTGCCGAAAATGCAGATTTCATTAAAGTTCAGCCCGTTAATATCCGCAATATTATTCTGCCATGCGTTGGTATCCATCGGTTCATAAATAACGTTGTGTCAAAGCGACGTTTATAAATTACCGATGATGTCACGCTCCGATACACTCGCAGCGTTCAGTTTTTTTCACAATCTCATCCGAATATTGCGCGGGATATATTTAATATGTCGTGTCTAAACATAAAAAAAAACGTGAAATTATTCATGTCGCTGTTGCTCGAATGTAAAAATAAATTTTTAAAATTTGTATTTTGCTTTCTATAAATGTACATTTCTCTTCAATAAAAATCGAAATCTTACTTTAATCAGAGAAATTATTTTCAGTGGTTTCCTCTATTTAAGGTCTTGAAATAACACAAAATAATATAACTGAATACATAAATATTTTAAGATAGTAAAAAGATTTATGTTTCTATTATACACAAAAAATGATATTGTATACACTGTTAAACATTAATAGATTAAATTTAAATTAATTTCTTAAATTAAATAACATTTTGTTACTTTTAACTTTCAAATGTATCCAAATATTATTTGTATTAAAAAAACATGTGATTAACAAATACATTTAATTAATCCATTTCTACGATTAAATTGCTGAATTTCGGAATAAACAATGTATTATTAATGTACGCATTTAAAAAAGAAACTAAATTTGAATCAAATTAATTTCTTGAATTAAAAACTTTAACTCTATCATTTTAGTTAACATATTAAGAGTAAAAGCAATGGCGACTTGTAAACGAATTATGAATTTAACAGTGTATTAACGATATTAGCCAACAGCAGTCTAATTGTAAAAGTAATTTTGTTAATTCAATGACAGTATTAATGAAACAAATAATGTTTTATTACAAGAGCATGACGTATTTGTTTCATTAACACTGTCACTTAATTAACGAGATTATTTTCAATTAAACTGCTGTCGACTAATACTGTTAATATGTGCATCATTTTCTCGTGTATGAATTTAAAAAAAAATAATTGAATTATATTTGTCATTTTTTATACAACGTTTGATTCTCTGATTGCAGTTGCGCCCATCGCCAGTCTCAAGATAGGTTCCACTTTAAATCCGAAGAATATCAAGGAGGGCTCCGATGTTTATTTCGAATGCAACGTCAGGGCGAATCCCAGATCGCACAAATTGACCTGGTTTCATGAGGTAGGCGCTGCATCGACTACTCATTCACTTTTTTCTTTATTTTTTTATAAATCGGGATTACCAATATGTGGTCCCGTAAATCGAATGTTTAATAATGAGGCGAAAACGATGTGCAAATATTCCCCAGTCAACGACCAGAGTGCCACTCGTGTACCGACATAAATATAGACTGAACTCTAATTGCGTACGTGATACATAAAATATGAATAATACATGATTCAATCGTTGTTTCTCGAAATAAAGGTAGCCGAAACTTACTGATTTTAATTGTTGACATGTATTGTACAAAAAATTCTAATTTGAATTTAATTATATTGATTTAATTATATTTGTGGATTATTTTATCACATTTGATTTATTGTTTCTTATGGCTTTCTCGTACTCTGGAATTGTTGTCGATTTATATTGATGAAATGTTTTCATGAGGAAATTGAGAACGCTATGATCATTTAGAGTGTGAGGAATGCATCTTAGAAATAGAATATTAGAAGATTGATAATTTACATTGAAGATGATCCGAATTGGAGTCGAAACATCCGCATTTACTGTAAGGTACATTTTGAAGGAATAAAAGACATATTGTCATAAACAATTTACTACACTCCACTAACTGCGTTAGACTATTAGAGTCTTTTGCCTATTTTATTTGTATTGTACATAAAAGAGTCCTGATTTTATTTATTTAATTTTTTTTAATACATATCTTAAGATTTTACGATTGAAGTACTTTTAATGGCTTTTGGCCATTGGTTACTTTAACATTTAACGTTTATTCTCGTATAATTATCTGAGTGTATAATTATCTGAGAATGAGAATAATTTTAGACAGAAGATACAAATCATAGAGAAATCAGTCGAATCATTATCGAAGGTTATCTGGGTCAGTTGTAATTGACCTACAGGGCATTGCTTGAACGGTTCCAGCATTGACCTGCTTTAACCTATCCTAAATTGCGCAATATACATCTTATCACCGCATAATAACGTTATATTCTCTTCAAAAGATCTTATCGATGGGCATGCAATATAAGCAATATTGCAAACGATTACTTTATCAAAATTGTAAAATATACAAAAATGTAATAATAATTTAAGTGTGAAATGATTTTGTTAAATGAGTCATACAAGTGAAAACAAGAGCTAAACTTTTATATTTTATCTGCATCATAAAATCTACATCATACAAAATCTTCAATTTTCCTCTCATTTTCATAAACAAGAAGACGTCGTGAGAAACATTAATTTTGTTGATGTCACAGATTTTAATCGTTTTTTTTTTTCAGGTTGTAGCAGAATATTTAATTTTAACTATATGTAATTATCATGCCATGTAATATCAGACGATATAATTTATAATTTATAAAAAACAGTGCCTCGCGCACGCGACTCCTGTCACTAACTTTTCAAAATTTCGATTATTATTAATATCGACGTTTTCAATGCCATTAGTTTTAAAGAGACAAAAATGGCAAAGTAAATGAAGGCGCGTACACACACACACACACACACACGCGCGCGCGCGTGTGTGTGTGTGTGTGTGTGTGTGTGTGTGTGCGTGCGTGCGTGCGTGCGTGCGTGCGTGCGTGCGTGCGTGCGTGCGTGCGTGCGTGCGTGTGTGTGTGTGTGTGTGTGTGTGTGTGTGTGTGTGTATGTGTG
>Ga0157364_1005090_pt1 | contig 13298 bp, 13 predicted proteins | sample AttsexASBM2_FD_111476 | JGI IMG/M metagenome (GOLD analysis project Ga0157364, IMG submission 111476) | Fungus gardens microbial communities from leaf cutter ant in Ribeirão Preto, State of São Paulo, Brazil - Atta sexdens ASBM2 | ecosystem: Host-associated > Fungi > Mycelium > Unclassified ... | reverse complement strand
TCTTTTCGAAATTTGTTGACTTTTATCTTGGACAATAGGAAACAAAAAACTGAATAAAAGACAAAAAGGCAAGAAAAAACAGGAAACAGGAAGCGAAGAGCATAATGTAGATAATTAACAATGTAACTTAATCTATATTGATTAAGCTTACTGGTGCTTTCCAGCAAGAGATAGTAATCATTTCATTTTTGTTTAACAGTGGCATACAAGAATGAAATAATACTCTGTGTTACATTGTGGATTTTATTTGGTGGCATAAGTCGACACAAGTGTCATTCTATCATTGTTATTCACTGAATGTCAAGAAAGGTAGAATGATGCTTGTGTCGATTTGTATTTTTAAATGAAAACATCATCATTATCTGTGTTCCTTGCTGGAAAACAAATCTAGTATTTTGTATAAATTGATAAGAGCCCTATCCAACTGAGAGTTTTCCAACTCGAAGTCACAATTAAACAGTATTAAAAAAGGAGGAACACTATGTAAAGTTATTTGTTTAAACAGAGCTGCCAAATTTTTACAGTACACTGAAATTTGTTTTTTAAATATTTGACACAAGAGTTTCAACTCAGCTTTTTGGCTGTATTTATTTGTATTGTTTCATTGTTAAAAAACAGTATATTGAACATTATATTGCTTGTGTCCTTTGCTGTATATTGAATATATATTGCTTGTGTCCTTTGCTGGGAAGCTTCCATAATTTACTTCCTAATTTTCATCAATATAATATAATCATAATACATACCTAATTTGTAGCAAATGTGAAAGTGTTGTTCTGCCTAAACTTGGTGAGCAAATAAAAGGCAAGGAGGAGGTATTTTGCTCACGATGCGACTGCAAATATGAAAACAGGAACACGACTATTATTAAGGTATTTATTTTTTCATTGACTTCATATCACCAATTTATAGATCATTTAATGTAACAGAAGAATTTATGTTGCAGATCGTGGTGATAATAGTTATATGGGTTATCTCATTGTTAGTAATTTATATGTTATTCCTAATTTGTCTGGATCCACTGCTTAACAAACGGATACACAAAGCGTCAGCAAATATTGGTTATCATGAACATAATAATGAAGAGGTAAATATATCATCAATTTTATTTTTCTCTCCAATAATGATAGTACGACCACTCGCATTACATTGGATTAGTTCACATTAAAAAAGCTGCTTTATATAAAGTATTTAAATACAATAACATAATATAATCAACTATGAAATAATGAAATAATACATGTATATTCTATCAAACAATATGACACAGATTATTAGATATTTTATCGTTCAAAATATTTATGATTTTACATTTAATTTTGCTAATTTCATATTATAGCAACTCTTAATATACTAATCTATAATGCAAGTGTTGTAATCCAAATTTGCTGCATTCAAATATGTAAAATAAATGTAACGTTTAATAACTAAACACCGATCATATATAATTATCTGTATGATATATGTTTTCTTTTTTTATTTTACAAAGGATGATTCATCTCTCGCACCTGGTACGTCTCACCCAATGGGAGAAAGGGGCAATGTTTTGAATCGTGTTGGACACCAGCAGGACAAGTGGAAACGACAAGTTCGAGAACAGAGGCGGAATATTTACGATCGTCATACTATGCTGAATTAAGTCAAACAGTTTCCTAAATATGTAAAATACCCAGAATACTTCTAAATGTGACGACAATTTATTCGATCCTTTCGAAGTAAACCTCCCGCGAATAGTTTGTAAAAATATAATATGTTACAATAATAAAGTAACATTAAGTATTAGCGATTATTCTTGACGATCATTTTTTTCATAAAATTCTATCCAGACTATCATGATTAATATAAATAAAACTATATATATATTCAGAGATTTTATAATTTTAAGTAATTGTGAATATTTCTGGTTTAATATTTATTCTATATGTGCAGAAAAACTTAATATATAAATTCACTATAAAACTATTGGGTTGTCCGGAAAGTTCGTGCCGACTAACCTATATAATTTAATAAATGTATATTAAAATTAAGATTTTCTGCGTTTCAATTTTCCTTCAATATCGGCACGAACTTTCCGGACAATCCAATAGTTCCGATAATTTTTGCACCACGAACTTTCAAAAGAGTTTTTTTTAACTATGAAAGCAAAAAAAAAGCAAATCATCTTTATATTTTTATGGAATCTTTTTAATCATTATTTATTACTACACTTATATGAAAATCTTCAGATAATTATGTATAAAATTCGAACGTTCCTTAATCGTATATATTTTAAGACATAAGACAAGTTTTTATATATTACGATAAGACTTACTAAATTCCTGAAGTTTTCGCAATTACTTTCTCAGCCGATTCTTTAATTGTATCGTATAACGTTAAGACAATAGCACCACCGGTGCCACGAAGAATGTTGGAGAATGTACCTTTGAAGAAAGCTTGGGGACCTTCGATTTTTGTTATTTTTATCCAACAATCAAGTGTATTTTTATACATTACGTCAACCTTTTTTCGCCCTGATTGCATCATCATTCGTCTTCTAACTGTATCGAAAGGATAGGACACGATACCCGCTAACGTTGTTACTATCTACAAAGGATGACACTTACATAATAAAAAAATTATTGCAGAAGAAAGATTTCTTTTTACCTCAGCGATTATAAAATTCATGTATAACGGTGTGCTCTTCGGGTCGGATAGCATACCCTTCGTAGTATCATAAAGTCCGAAGTATGCTGCGCGATATATAATGATTCCTTGCACGCTGACATTGAAGCCGCGATAAAGTCCGAAAAATCCATCCGATTTAAAAACCTTCTTTATACAGTCGTTTATACCTGTAAATTCTCGTCCCACACCTTTTCCAACATCGGCAGCTAATCTAAAAAATTACACTGCCTTATGCAAATAATACAGACTATCTCTTAAAATTTAACTGTGCCACAATAATTGTTAATTTTTTTTTTAGCAAATTGTGTCATTTGCGTTACATTAGATTAGTGTAAAAAACTGTATGTGAAATTAACAAAGTAAATTAAATGTAAAAGTATATAAATATATTAAACGATTAAATAATTCAATAATGGTATTCACATTATTTAATATATATGTTATTTAAGAATATAACAATTACTTCATTGTTAAAGTTTATTATATTATATCATTGTATAATATAATAAATATTTAGATATTTATAAAACAGCCTTTAATGTGCACTATCTATAATATAGTACAAGTAACCAAATTTATCATTATTGTTTTTATTTATCAGAACATCTTGAAAATTTATATAAAAATATAAATCACGTATAATTAAGCTTTATAATATTCTATGTGCATGTAAAATGTACCTGGTACGGGCAAGGTCAAGCGGATACACAAATAAAAGCGACGTCGCACCGGCAGCACCACCAGCAGCTAGATTTCCAGCAAACTGTCGCCAGAAAGCATCTGGCGGTACTTTTCCCAGAAAAATGTCCTTAAATTTATCTTTAAATGCAAAATTAAGCGCTTGAGTCGGAAAATATCGCACAACATTAGCGAGATTGCCTCTATAGAAACTAAGGAATCCTGTTTCCTGAGGTATACGTACAAATGCGTCTATCATACCTGATGAAAGTTCAATGAACGTAAAAATGAGAAATTAACGAACGAAGAATGGAGATCATTTCTTGACGTGAGAGAGCATCAAAACGGTAATCAATTTAATGTACCTTTGTATTGTTGTTCAGGGCTAATCTGCTTCGAGGTATGCTGCACTTGCAACAACAATTTCACTCTTTCTAAAGGAGCAACCGTTGTCTTCGCAATCGCTGCGGACAAACCGCCTGCTATAAAATCTATCAGAAAAGATCTGTACGCCTCCATTTCTCTCGAGGGCTGCCAAAAATCGACAGATTCTAAGATATTAACAGTTCATCATGCGGATCGTATTAAAATCACAAAACATTTTGCATTTATAATGCACTTATGCATTAATATCGAAATATTACATATCTTTGCATTATCTGTCAAAGAAATGTAATGTCAGAACTACTATGCTACTTGAGTCACTTGTTTCGTCAGTCTGCTAGAAATACTGTTTAAAACAATTGAAAATTCTTCGAAAATATCCTAATATCCATTTCTATGAATGAAGATTAACTTTAATTTCGGTTTAATTTATTATTTGCGCAAAAACTTGAGAAAATTTTATGTTTTCAATTTTTTATCTCTCTCTCATTGATGTTTATTTATTAAAAATCTAAAAATAATTTGGAAGGGTGGTATGTCCGATAATACGCATCGCTAATTTGGCCAATTTTGAAATAAAATATTCTCATTAATAAAATGAAAAGCTATGAACCGATGTGAGTGGATGTCATCGCACTGTTCGCTAATTTCTCAATAATTTGAAGTAAATAATGTTGAAAATATTGTCACAAAAAAGCATGAAATTAAACTTTATTTTCACTTAAACATTGACAATTATAAACTTAGTGAATTTAAAAAAAATGTTTCTTGATTCGAGGAAAATTATTGATTTATTCAGAATTTGCAATTTTCTTACAATTTTGTTACAATTACAGAAATTTAAATATCTCAGTGAAAAAAAATTGTAGAGAAATTTCCAAAAATTTAAAAGTAAAAAATAGAGCTTTAAAAATTTTTTTCCGATCGTTAACAATTTTTATAAAATTAATATTCAAAATAGTTTTTATAAAAATTTGGAAAAATTATATGAATCAATCATATTATAATAAACATTTTTCCACTTTTTATTTTTTCCCACAAACTTTTAGTGCCGAAGTTAAAAACATTTTAGAAAAAATACATTTTTACACAATAAAATTTTGCAGAATAATAAAAATACAATATCTATACGAAAAATCATATCAATTTTTTCATTTTAAAACTTAGAAAGTCTATTTTAAAACGTTTATTTGTTAAATTTTATCTGACAAAGTTTCTTTCAGATACAGCGCTTCAATAAATAACAAAAAATATTGAAATCAAGTTTCAATTTTATATAAGTAATTCTGGAAAAAAGTCGCAGATAAAAAAATTTGAACGCTATTTTGAAAATTTATTTTTTGCCTTTACATTACATTTTTAAAAATTTCTCTACAATTTTTTTTCATCGAGATATTTAAGTTTTGTAAAATGCGAAACAATTGCAAGCGTTCCTGAATTTATGAACAGTAATGTAAAAGTAACCTACCCAAAAAAGTAAGAAAAATGAGTTTTTTGTAGAAAAATGAAAAAAAGTATACATAAAATATATATTATACATAGAATATATATATACTTAGAATATCTATTATTTAATTTTTATTATTATATATATATATGTATAATGTTAATAATGTATAGTATATGCATAGTATAGTTAAATTTTAGTTTATAAATACAATTTTACTTACAACTTTGTCTGAAATCTTTATTTTTGTAGAGCGCAATCATTCAGTTTCACAATTTCCCACTTTTAGATTTTCTGTTTTCTCTATCTAAAAAATTTTTAAATCTTTACTAGTATGTTATATTAAAATTAACTAAATTTTTGATACACGAATTATTACATATTATTATATATTATTACATGTAAATAAGACAGATAATTGTAATGCATTTTTGAATGCAAAAATTATCGGCAACATTTTCGTTTTTTACTGTTGTTCCAGCTTCTGAAATATAATGTAAAGCCAGATAAATTCCTAATACATTGCAAAAGATCTTGCGTATTATATTTAAATATATACTTATTTATTATTGCTATTTATTTATTATGCTATTGTCTCTTGTGATCGAAGATAGCTGAAGTTTCTTCATTTTTAAATTGGGCGGTTGCGTGGTCAACTTTCTTTTAGACATTAGCATTTTATTCGTTTTAAGTGCAGATTTTTTGTCAGAATTTTGTGCCTTTTATGTACATTCGAACTGGCGATACTATGTGATTATAATTTCCCATTTGTCGAATATTCTCCACTTGTAATAATTTCGAATACGAGCGTGGCGTAGCAGGCAACGCAGAGATTGCTATACCAAAAATTCCAGATTCTCGATCCCAAGCAAAACCGAAAAATTTTCAAACGCTCGTAACTCCTCTCGGCAGGCAATAGCAAACCACCGAGAGTACACTTCTCTAAACAAAATCATTTCGGAATCGATGTTAAACTGTAGGTGCTTTATGACTATATATGTATAATTAGCGTGCGCACCACAGGCATATAAGAGAAATCACCACGCTCAGTTACGGCAATATTGCCTGTAATAATAAATAGGCAAAACATAAGTCCACCAGCAAAGAATATTTATCGAAAACTGGGTAATTACGAGCGCCGATCACGCATCTCTTCAGTTCTATAGGTCTAAATAAAACTGAAGAGATACGTTATCACGTGTAATTTCCCAGTTTTCGATAAATGTTTTGCTTATTTATTCCCGGCAGGGAATTTATTAAATCGAGAAAGTACGCTTCAGCTTATAATTCTTGTTAACAAGTGTCTTCCCAGGAGTTATAAATAATCGTTGCTTTGAAATAACCGTTTTGTCAAACAACATTTTGTCGACAAAGGATTGATACTTTTTCTTTCTTGGTGAAGATTTTGGTATTTGTAAAGTTTGTTTATCGCTTAATACAACTGACAGCACGCAAGTATTGAAGTCTTCGTTGGACGTTTTCTCAGCTTGGATATCTTGTCTGTCGCAAGGAATGTGAGGACTGTTTAACCAAGTTAAATTCCACCAAATTTTATGTATTATTCATATAAAAGATTATCTTTTTAAAAAAAATAACTACGACACTGTCGCTGCGCTTGGTTTAGCGTTGAGACACTACCGTGTCTCTAGATCTATCTTCTAATTCATAAAACCAGAAAAAAATAAAAAAGTAAGTTACAGCGAAAATAAAGTTAATTTAACATTGATCTTATGTCCATTTCTACCAACACAGATTATTAACTCTAAATTCGATTCAATTTGTTCTTCATCTTTTTCTAATTCTTAGAAAGAAACAAAGAGTTAGTTAAATCAAGATTAAACTTGAATTTTATTAATAAAAACAGGCATAATGAATAAGCATAATTTTATTGATAAAAATTGGCATTATAACAATAAATGGACATTAAACACTTAAAAATAATTACAAATTATAATTGCAATATATTGTAGAACGAATAAAATGAGCAAGAAGAGACACACAAATTATGTTCGTAATATTTACTTGTGTCATTATTTTACACAAAAAATCGAATATATATTCGTTTAAAGCTTTATGTTGATCAGTAAATGCATGTAGTCAGAAGCTTTATTCAAAAGTTACAACTATATGACTTTTTATAAATGACTGGATCATAGTAATTTATATGACTTTTATATATATAAAACATGGGATAAAATATATTACTGTTTCTTTCATTTTGTATCGTATACAGAAAATAGAATGTTTACGCCAAATGTTACATATAAATTTATCTCAAGGATTAGAAGAAAGATCTCTTTATGTGAACGATATTAAATACATTACTTTCATCTCTAAACAGATGCTTAATTATATTTGTAAGATACATGTAATAGAATATCTGAAGAAATGGCATTCGGCACATATTGGCATATAGAATTATAGATAAACAGGGAGACCATTATCGGCCCTCAAGAGATTCGACAGAGAGAATGCACACACTTTTTTTTTTATTTAAAAATATGTTGAGTTAGGAAAATATATACTAAGTAGTTAATAAAATCTTGTAGCGTTTTCTCTTGGCTGCTCACTAGTGCAACTCTCAATGTACTGTGTTTCCATGGTGGTAAACGAACTCATTCGATGTACCGTGTTTTCATGGCGTAGTGCAAATTTTATGTACGAAGTGGGATTTTGCTACACCGTCTCAAAGGGACGGTGTAGAGCCAGTATGATATTTAAAATTTGAAAATGAAAGTCAAGCGGAAACAGGATTTTAGCGCAATAATGATGTAGTGTACCCCACTTATGTGCACTCTAGTGTAGTGTAGCGCAACTTACACGCAACTGGTACGAGGCTGCACTCAGTGTATTCCAAGAGAAAACGCTATTAATTAAAAATTTCATTGGTATAAAAATAATATTATATTCTGTTTAACAAGAGAATGCTCTCGAAAACTCGTCCATTTTGCGCAGATCTTATAATAGCAGATCTTGTACAGCGTTACATTGCCTGCTATGCGCAAACCGAGGTCATTCTCTCGTTGAATAGAGTATAGTAATATAAGCGAGAGTAATGCTATGCCACACTTTCACTGTCTAGTAAAATTGAAATTAGCAAATAACGAAATTTCTTGTAGCGTTTTCTTGTACTGTATTCTTAAAATCAGGACTGAACATATATTTAAAATACTTTTATTTGAAAAACAATATTTGTAAGACAATTGTATTTTGTATTTTGCATTTTAGTGAAGCATGAAATTATAGAATACGTAATATCTTCATATGCTTCGCTGAAATACAAAATACATTATAATGTGTACAAAATACATTATAATGCAAATAGTGTGTTTTAAATAAAAGTATTTCAAACACATTTTATGGCCCTGTTTAAGTTTTTGTAATAAAAATAAAAGATCATTTATACACTAACTGCTTAACTAACTTTTGAAAGTAAAATATCAATTTGGGATCACATACACAAGTAATCTACATAGATATTATAAAATGGCAGTGAAAGTGTTAAATTTTCATAATACAGAAATTCCAATACTCAATTAAACTTGGCCTTCATTATAGGGTAAGATGTTTAAAGCAAATGTATATATAACAAAAGAATCCATTAAATACTTTATAAATGTACATTGAAAAACATTTGACTAGGAAAATTATTCAATTTTCCTTCATATCGCACATTTACGCAGCGTGTACCGACTGAAAAAGAAAATTTATGAATGATAATTTTATCTTAGATTTTTATAAGCAAACAATCATAAATTTTATGCGTACCTTCGCAATGTCCACGCCCGTCAAATTTTTAACAAGATCTGGAACACGCTGTACAATATTGAAAACTTCCTCGGTTAGTTTTTCGGCACCAATAGTGCCATTACCACTTGAAACCATAGTTATCTTTTTTGCTTGAGAAAGAGGAGCGGCTACTTCGGCGGCAACCTATAAAGTGAGTGAAATTAGAATATTTACTATTATTAGAGCGCTTTTAAATGTTGCAAAGATTTATATACCTTTGGAAGTGTATCAAGCATCATGTCTATCATGGCTGCGCTCTTGTATTCGTTCCATGCCGCAGCTTTCTTTGCCATTTGTTCTGCCTCTGCCTTAGCTTTTGCTTCGATAGCGAAGGCTTCTGCCTCACCGCGAATCTTAATAGCTTCGGCTTCAGCTTCAGCCTCCATAACAAGACGCAGTTTATTTGCTTCGGCCATTTTCTCTAATCTACAAATCAAATCTTAATCGATGTGCGCAACGAAAATTTCACTTTTAAGCATTATCAAATACCTGTATTTTTCTGCGTCAGCAGGACGTCGTACAGTGGCATCTAATTCCCTTTCGCGTCTCAACATTTCTTGCTCTTGCACGGCGATCTCCTGACTACGTTCTACAACCTTTACTTGCATTTGCTCTTCCATAATCCTTTGTTTAGTTTTTGCTGCTTGCAATTCGAATGCCATTTCTGCATCAGCTTTCTGCAAGCGATATCTTTATAAAAAAAACTATATAAAAAACATTTCATACAAAAAGCATTAAAAATTTCCTTACTTTGGTTTGAACTTCAACATCATAAGCAGCCTTTTTCAATTCAAAATCACGTTGCGCTTTTGCAATCTCTGTGTCATTAAGGAAACGTGCAGCCATTCTTTGTTCCTCCGCGATAGCTTCTCTAATTTGAGCGTCTCTGCGAGCTTCTGCTTCACCTATTCTAGCATCTCTCTTCACTTCTGCTGTACGTGCCATACCGAGTGCTTGTAAATAACCCTATAAGTAATATATTCTCATAAAATTATTACACAACGTGATAAAGTTTACAATAATACAAAAATAATAAATGATTTCAGCATTTTGAGAAAGCAATATCTGAGCGACATAAAGCAACATATATAAGTATATATCGTTACTTCAATTCAATTATTGAGATTTCTTAAATAGAAAAATTTGAGGATACGTGGGAATAAAATAATATTTTATATATTATTTAACATTAAGAGACATTTGCAAAAATTATATTGTTATTTTTATTTTTCTAAAATTATATATTTAAAAAATAAGATAACAATATCTTCATATTTTACCATTTAAAGATATCTCAGTAATGAATCAGCAACAAGTGCACAAGTGTTGTAATATAAAGCAATGAAAATTTGTCTTTTTATGATCTGAAGAATTTACTAATTAATAATATTGTTAGAAGACATAGCGGTGTGCGCTGTGATATCAGTTACAAGACTAATATTTCATTTGTCCTATGATAATTTGTCAAGTAAAGCTACAAAATAGAGAAGTCTTGTCTCCAGAAATTTTCTATCTTGTAACTAATCAATATACCTAAAAAATTTGTCGTACAACAAATGAAATATTAGTTTAATAGTGATAAAATAAAAATTTGAACGTACCTTTGCCCCCTGCAAGTAGCAGAACAAAAAAGTATTCAATATTTACAATATACAAGATCTAATTATATTAATTACTTAAAAAGTTTATACTCACGTATCAATTATTGACAAACATTATTAAATTGTCTAAAGGGGGTCTTTTAAATATCACTGTATATATATTTATGTACACTATGTACACTATGTACACTTCAATAATTCAATTATGACTTGTACATGTTATCAGTATTATTTTTCTGAATTAAAGATTTTGGATGCTTACGTGTTTGACTCATACATTTTTGTGTGTTTATAAATCAGCAACCTGTTTTAAATTATTTTACAATTAGAAATGTAGCAAACTTACTTCTTCGTCTCGGATATCTTTCAATGTGTACGATACGACAGTAATGCCCATATTGACTAGATCACTGCTCGCTACTTCAAAGACTTCCTTGCTAAACTTTTTACGATCTTTGTAAATTTCCTGCAGCAAAGAATAAGTCTATATATATAATCTTTAATAGATAACAATTTAGGATAATTTATGTTTGCGTTCAGCTTACCTCTACAGTCATACTACCCATTATAGCTCGTTGATGTCCTTCTAGAGTGACGAGAGCTATATTATGTATCTCGTCTTCAGATTTTCCAAGAAACTGCTCACACGCTGTAGATAGCATCTCTTCATTTTGTCCCTGAATTTTTACCTGATACAAATACAACATTTTGATCTATAAATCTATAAATCAATCAATCTATAAATGCTAAGTTCATTTAAAGTTCTTTATAACACATTTAAAAAGTTTTCTTTTTTCAAAAATTTATATATTATATATACATCAATAAAATTTCCAGAATTATTTATTGATTTTATAACTTATATTTTTATATGTTATAAATGTCAATCATCTTTATATGAATCATTTTAGATCTAATTTCGGATTATGTATATCAATGTACATGTAAATAGATATAATTATCTTGTAGACATATCATAAAATATATATAAAAACCACTTGTTTTTAACTACCTGTGCAATGCCTGTTACAGATATTGGAACTCCTTGACAAGTGTACACTGTTGGACTCTCGACTTGTAAGGTCATTGTATTTAAAGAAATCCTGTAAAAGCAAAATATGTTTAAGTCAAAGAAGGCTTATTACATGCTATATGTCTATATATTGAAAACTTATATGACACTCACTTTTGTACTTGTTGCACAAGGGGCCAAACAAACACTCGACCTCCAGGTACTAAGAGAGGTTTGCTGTAGCAACATCCTAGAAGAAGCAGTTAATATAAAATAATAGAAATAGAAAATTGACAATACGGAGAATTGCAAGGAAAATGTTTTTGATTCAGCCAATATTAATATAAATAAAAGAATCAAGCTGCATATAATTCTATGTGTATACAATCGGTATTCAATCATTCGCATATAGCAGACGATAATCTAATACATTTCTAATGCGATCAAAGCACAGTATAGGTGCGGTTATTCCGAATCGATCTCGCGTCCCCACCGCCGTTTCGAAACGCGGATCAATTATCTAGGAGACTCAAGCGCTTCTTCCATTTTTTTTCTCTTTTCTATGAAAGCAATTAATTCGGGGAAAAATACAAACGCAAGAGATTGAGATATCCGTGTAGCGTTCAGAGGAGACTCCTTATTCCATTACCTGAGACGACGAGAGCCTCGTTCGGGCCGCAAGTGACGAATCCACAACTCATAATTACACGTCAACGTAACTACAGCCACTATGCGTAAAAACCGTGAGCTTCACGCAGTCGAATGACTGACGTCGACGTGCCTCTCGTACTTTGCAATATAGCGCGTATGTATAATGTCAATATATATGCGATAGCGCAAAATTCTCCCCTCTCTCTTGCCGCCAGCGTTTTCCTCCTTCCCCTAATGTTACTCCGATTGGTCCAGAATGCAGCGCGCATGATCATAGTAGAGAGACATATGAATAAAGTCGGAAATTTTTTAAGCAGCTTCCACGCGATATTAACGAGATATGTCTCTTTCTTGAAACCTGACACTTTCATTGAAATTTGACACGTCTGATGAGAATAAGGAAGGTCTTGTGCAATGAGCAATTCGATTATACAATTTGCATTTATTTTCTATGTAGCATTAAGGTATACCAATTTATCACAAAAAAAATAATTTACGAGATATTTTATATTTCCTATTGTACCAGAAAAAAAACATAAAATACGTAAATTAATTTTTTTTTATAATTCTGTACTCTGATATATTTTTATACTTATATATATCGAATAATTAGAAGAATGATATATTATACAATAATTAAAATAATTAAAAAAAATTATATAATTTTATTTTAAAAAATAAAAGAGACTTTTAGTCTCCGAGGTTATTTCGTCTAAAAAAAAGTGTTTTGTTGTCATAAAATTGCTTCTATATCATATAATTTCTATTAGATAAAATTTTCTAAAATTTTCTCACAGTTTGGAAGATATTCAAATTGGTTATAGTTATTGCCTCATCCTGTATAGTAATATTATACTTACTTATAGGTGTACAACTTTGCTTCCGCCGTTTTTTTCCGAAATTCGAGGCTTTATTGTAAAAAACTGGTTATACATTTATGATTCAATGATCAAAGTATTGTCCATCGCTGGCCACTACTTTCTCCCATCTTTCGGATAGCGTACGAATTCCGCGTCGAAAAAACTGGTCATCTTTTGAGGCTATCCACGAATCGATCCAATTTTTTACTTCT
>Ga0157364_1005089_pt1 | contig 13298 bp, 15 predicted proteins | sample AttsexASBM2_FD_111476 | JGI IMG/M metagenome (GOLD analysis project Ga0157364, IMG submission 111476) | Fungus gardens microbial communities from leaf cutter ant in Ribeirão Preto, State of São Paulo, Brazil - Atta sexdens ASBM2 | ecosystem: Host-associated > Fungi > Mycelium > Unclassified ... | reverse complement strand
CACATGGTTGTTTAGGGTAGGGTGCACAGTAGTTAGCACGGACCATCTGTAGGACTATATAAGGTAGACTAGTTTGTAGAAGAGTTCTCTATCGAGTTCTCTTGTGCCACTCAATACAAGAGTCAATTCCTTGCTTAACACTTCGAGTGTTGAATCATAACAAGAAAGTCCCTCCAGGACTTGGTGGAGAGCCAAGAGAGAAATACAGCCCAGTTGGAGAGGATTGGAGCTGTGGTGGAATAGAAATAGGGTTCAAAGAAGGGTGAGGTTAAAGAAGACAGAGATGACAAGAAGGGGTTTGAGGATGGTCCCAGGAAAAGTCAAGAAGAGGAGACTCCATTGTCTGCCTCCTATTAGATTAGTGATTTTGTTCTTCTTTTTTTAATTGTTATTTTCTATGATTTAAATGTGTGAGTAAGAAAATCAAAAAATGAAAATAAGTCTGAAATTTTTGAAAAGAAACCCCTAAAAGTGTGCTAAGACTGGGGGTTAATGAGAATAAGCAGACAAAATATACTAAGGAGTTAATGAAGGAAATTCCCATTGGAAAATGTGCAGAAACAGAGGACAAGTGTAACAGTATGATCAGAACAAAGGGAGTAGACTGGGCTTGTTGGGATATGTAATGTGGAAATCAGATACCAAGTCAAAGGCATGGGTGAGTTCCAATATGAAGACCCATTCTGATTTATCTCCAGTGTCTTCATACCCTAGCTAGATCACCTTGTACAGGAGTTTGCATGCCTATCAGTAATCAATTTTAGAATCCACTATCTGAGAAATTTCATATTTGGGTTTCCCATCAATTATAACTGGAGCAGGGGCCAGTTGTATTCTCTTAGAGAAAGAGTTAGACATAGTGGGTTCAAGCATGGACATATGGAAAACTGGGTGAACAGAGTGTATGAACTCTGGAAGATAGAGGATACTTTGTAATTCATTAAGATTTACAGCAAAGTCATAGGCTTGAGAGGAAACAATATCATGTTCAGAGTAAACAGTGATATTCAGATGATATCTCTTATTAGCAAAGAATGGAGAAACACTAGTAGTAGCACTCAGAGTATTATTATAGGCAAACTCCACAAGAGGTAAGAGTTTGGACCAGTTATCTTGCTAGTAATTACAATATACATGGAGATATTGCTCAAGGGTCTGATTTGTGCGTTCAGTTTGTCCATTACCTTCAGAATGATAGCCTGAAGTGAAGTAAAGCTGCATATTGAGAGTAATGCCTAAGAAACAGAAGAAGTTTGATACAAACTCCAAGCCTTTGTTAGAGGTGACATGGAAAGAAATGCTGTGTTTGGAGAACACATGAAGAATGAACAGACATACTAAGTCCACAGATGTGATTGTGTCATGGATAGGAATAAAGATTGCCTGCTTGGTGAGCTAGTCAACTATGACCAAGATAATGTCAAACTTAGAGGATAATGGAAGTTTCTTGATGAAGTCCATAGAAATGGAATTCCATGGTCATTCAGGGATAGGAAGTTGTTTGAGAGATCCATAAGGCTTGTGACATTGTGGCTTAGATTGTATATAAGTGATACAGGACTTGCAAAATTGTTGTACATCAGCATAAAGACTAGGCCAGAAATATCCATAGCAACTAATTCTAGTGTTTTGTTTTGACCATAATGTCTGGCAAGAATGTGATTGTGATTATACTAGAGAACATGTGTGTGGAGATTACTAGTAGGTGGTATATAAACTCTGTTGTCAAGAAGAAGAAAACCATTTGGGTCTGTAGATCACCAGCCATCTATAGAGATATGTTTTGTCATAATTGGGTTACTAGGGAAAGCTGAGAGGATATCTTGATGTAGGGTGTCCAGATCCATGACTGTAGCTGCATGGAGAGAAGGAAAGAGGAGGATAGTAGCTTGTATGAAGGCTGCAAGTTGTTCTTGAGTGAAGATGGGTTTGAAGTTGTGAGGGTTGACTGTAGTGTAGCTAGTATTCCCCCCTTTAGGATAAACATTCCACTGTCTAGTGAGAGCGTTCAGTTTGGTGCCAAGATAACCAGGACAGAACCTGATGACAAGGTTAAACTGAAAAAGGTACTCAGACCACCATGCTTGTCTCTGGGTCAACACCTTGGTAGTAGAAAAATATTTAAAGTTTTTATAATCTGTAACAATATCAATGGGATAGGCCAGACCTTCCAAGTAGTGTTGCTAAATTTTGAAAGCTTTAAAGATAGCAAGCAATTCCTTGTTATGTATGTTATAATTTAACTCTGCTGTGGTAAAAGTGCAGGAGTGAAAGGCCACCAGATGAACTTTATTTTCTTTGTTGACAATGGAAAAGATTGCAGTGAGAGCATAGTCCAAAGCATCAGTTTCCATAATGAGTTGAGTGTCAGGAATTCAATGAGTGAGGATAGGAGCAGAGGTGAATACTTTTTTGAGAGAATTGAAAGCATCATGACAGGAGGAGTCAAACTTCCAAGAAATATTCTTTTAGGTGAGATGTGTCAATGGAATGACAATGTTTGAGTAGTTGAAGATGAACCAGTAATAAAAGTTAGCAAAACCTAAGAAGAATTGAATATCCTTGACTTTCTTAAATTCTGGCCAGTCTTGAATAATCTTTACTTTGTCATTAGACATGGTAAGACCAAAAGAGGAGAGGATGTATCCCAGATACTCTACTGACTTGGAGTAAAATTTGCATTTCTCTGCTTTAACATAAAGGCCAGCCTTGCAGAGATACTTGAGTACTTCCTTTATATGCTGGTGATGTTCAGAAATGCTATTTGAGTAAATGAGTATATTATCCAGATAGATCATGACAAAGACATCCAAGAGATCAGAGAAAATATTGTTCATGAATCATTGAAAGGCTATGGGAGTGTTGATAAGACCAAAAGGTATTATAGACTATTCAAATGATTTATAATGTGTCCTAAAGGCAGTCTTCCATTCATTACTGTCAGCAATGCAAACCAAATGATAAGCATGGCAAAGATTTATCTTTGAATAAACCCAAGCTTTGTGAGGTGAGTCCAGTAGATTAGAAATAAGTAGGAGTAGATAACAATTCTTCTTGGAGATACAATTAAGACTGCAGAAGTCAACATAGAGGTACAGTGAACCATCTTTCTTCTTAACAAATAAGACTGATGCACCATGTGGAGATGAGATTGGTCAGATAAAACCCATATTGAGGTTTTCCTCAATGAATTCTTTGAGAGCCTCTTGTTCAGATGCCAAAAGAAAGTATATGGGGCTAACCAGAGATTGAGCACCTTCTTCCATATTGATTTTGAGGTCATGAGGACAATGAGGAGCAAGGACTTCTGTTTTATTTTTGCTGAAAACATCAGCAAATTTGTGATACTCAGAAGGGACATTGGAAAAGTCAGGACCTTCTGCAAGTTTTGTAAAATTAGCCTGAATGTTCAAAGAATGAAGATAAAGTTCAAAATTGCTAGAGCCTAAGAGTTTTAATATGTGCAAAAATGCTGCAGCACCAATGATGTGTTGGCTGTGACATAAGAAGGAGCAAGATATTCCTGCAAAGATGGATGGAAGTTTATCAACCCATTTACCTAGTCAATCAGTGAATTGTATCAGACAAGCCAGTTTTATCCAAGTACCAAAGAGCAAGAAGAATCAAGTAGAGTGACATAAAAGTCTAGATTCATATAATTACTGGTGGAAAAGATTATGGGCAAGTTGGCAATTTCAGAGATGCTGCTGTTTGATAAACCATCAAACAAGCAGAAAGCAACCAGAAGAGTTGCATATGTCTTCAAGTAGTAAGTATCCACAAATTTAGAGTCTATAAAACAATGAGTAAACCTAGAGTCGACAAGAGCTTGAAATGAGATTTTATTAAGATGATCCTGACCAAGAATCAAGGGAGAGGTAAGAGAGACAAAAATAAAATGAGAATTGGAAAAAGTGGATATGTTGAGTCAGATAGAACTCATTGCTGCACAGAGAAGTTTAATATAGCCCTCAGTCTGTGCAAAGTTCTGGAGGTCACTCTCTATTTTTCCAAGAGTTTCTCAGAAGCAGCTATTAAAGCACCACAGCCCTTGGAAGTGACCATAGTCTACTTCTTGGGACAGAAGTCCAGCTTATGGTCTCCTGCACCACAATAGAGATATATGTTGTTTTTGAGATGCTTCTTGTGCTTGTCACTAGTTAACTTGCCATTGCTGGCCAGCTTGGAAGAGAGGTCTACCTATGGAGAATTGGGTTGTTACTTGGAAGCAGGGAACAGAGATGATTTCAAGGAGGAGGTCTTGGCAGATAAGGCCACCAGAGATGGGTTTGCTTTATTCTGAGAGGCCATGGTAGGACTAGAGGTAGAAGCTTTTCCTTGCTTCTGAGAATGAGACTCAAGGACCTCTTTCTCTACCTGTCTTACATGGTGATATTTGTGGTCACATTCACAGTAGCGGTAATCAATAGTCATTGCCAAAGCATACATGTCTTGGAACAAGGTGGATTTTCCTTGTTCCCAGGTAGAGATAGGATCCTGGATCCAATTGGGAAGCCCCTAGTAATAGTAATAGCAGAGCACACTATTCTCCCAACCTAGTTGGGAAGCATAGCATATAAAGTCTACATTGTAAGTGGAAATCTTGTCACTAGGCTTTATGTGGAAATTATCCAGCATGTTGGCCGCTTCACTGACAGGGTCTGAGAGACCAAAATGTCAATATAGCTCATCAACAAACAGATTCCAGTCAAAGAGCCAGTCTTGTAGAATACTCTGGTCTTCTTGGTTAAGGCCTATCTCAAACCAGTCCTAAGCTACTTTAGTGAAATAGGTCATTGCAATGTTTATTGAGCTTATCAGGCTCAGTGCCACTGAAGATATTAGAGATATGGGCTTTAGTTTCCTGTGAATTAGTATTAGAACCAGGGGTCTAATTAGAATTAAGAGTATTAGCAAGTCAGCCAAGTACTTTTGTCAACTGTTCATTAGTATTATCACTTTGATGGGGTTTGGACTGTGAGTGAGTGGAAGAAGTAGGTCTATTTCTATTAGCTGTTAAATTAATAATAGGATTAGTAGTAAAAGTATTCTCCTAGTTAGGATCATTGTTTGCAGGGACAATACTTGGTCCAGAAACAGGCAAAGCTGTCTAGTCATGTTGAATGATGCTAGATGGAGATCTGGGAGATGAGCAATCTCTTTGGTGAATTTATCTGGAGTGTTGTGGAGCATTTGGTAAATAAGCCAAATGGTCACTAAAATGTGAGATAGTATTAAAGAGTATCCCAAGTGGTGGGACTGGAGTTGAAGTTGAGGAATTATGGTAAAAGGAAGCCATTTTGGACTTTGAAGTGAAAAATATAAAGTTGTTTTGCAGATGGAACTATGACAGAGAATTTAACAGATGGAACTGCTCAGAAGCAACAGCAGACTTGGGAGTCTGATAATACTATCAGGTGTAGTTCACACTGGGGTTGAAAGTCTGCAAGATGGACTTATAGATGTGTGGACTTGTTGAATGACCTTAGCTTTAGCTTATATGCTGTACTATCTATTTGCTATGTGGTCACAACTTCAAATAAGAGTTATCTTTATTGATTATCAGACTAGCAAATTACAGTGTAACTACTAGTCTTATATACAAGAAATGACTATAGGAGATGCTTGGGATTTTAATAGTATATCCCCTATTATCCCAAGCAGAGGTTTCAGTGTTGAAACACTGACAGGGATGACTCTGTCATAGAAGACCAAGTTAAATAGGAGTATCTCCATTATGGAAGACAGAATACCTGAATGGTTGCATTACTGCCATGAGGTGTGTTGCAAGCAAGGTGGCTATTATAGAAGGTAAGCTTGTAAGGTTGGGAGGTGATATCACTATGGGGATGTAATTTCCAGACAGGTAGACTTGCATATAACAGATCTACTCTAAGATCTTTGAGTTGTAATAATAGAAGTATGTTACTAAACAATTTGATTATCAGACTGGAGTCTATACAGTATATCTACTGGCCTTAAATACAAGTACTGGATTTCTAAGAATAACAAGTGAGAATTAGAAGACAAAGATAATTACTCTGGATAACTGGTAAATATAGGCATTGTTAGGAAGTTCATGGAGATTATTGGGAATAATAAGAGGTTGTCCATGAAATGATTGCTGATTGGAATAGAGATGCTAGTTGTCAGGAGTACAGTATGAAGTACATATATAGTACCAGCCATATGTCAAAGCTAAGCTTGACATTGCACACTTTTAGCATAATTGGTTCAGTGGCTGGCCTGTTCCTAACACTAGTATATAACAACAATTGAGACTATAACAGAACTCAATCAATCAATATAATTGGTAAGTGATTTAATAATAAACTCAAGATTGTTGGATAAACTGTGCTTAACAAGAGCCATATATCAGTAAATAGAGAAGTAGTAGGTGGAAACTAAGAAGTGTAGTATTTTTGGTCATCACTACAAGTGTGGACATATTTTACTGTCCTGAAATGTTAAAGGCATCCATATTAGACATACAGGAAGGCTGGTATAACCTACAAGTAGTACTGGCAAATATAGTCTGTACAACAAACATGTGCAAAACAAGTGTCTCATTGAACATGTTTTTATTTTCAATATTTCTTTTGTTGATTCCCAAATCTTGCCTATCTCTTTGCACTACCCTCCTTTAAAGAAAATAGTCCACCTGTATTTAGAAAGATACTCAAGCATCACATCCTGTCCCATAGGTGTATAGCAAGTTGCTTATTCAACACTATGGAGCATATATGAAATAGCTCTATATTTGTTACAGTATCCCTTTGAACAATATCAAAAGAAAATTATGCTCTAACACAGCGCATCCAGATATCAACTACATCAATGGGGTATTCAGGAAATTCAAACTTGCTCTGAGCTGCCAATAGTTTTCTTCTGAACTACGGTGTGCCCAGATGATCCTGTCTGTCCAGGTGCGAATTGTACCGTCGAGATTTCCTGGAGTCTGCGTCCACGACTCAAACCTGATGGGCCTACAGACTTTCGACCACCCACAGCTTTCATGCTTGACAAGCGATCCACAGAAACTGTGTCACTATCCCAGGCCTGTCCTCTTGCAACACGCAGTATGATAATCATAGGAGAAATACACTTCGAAGTTGTGAATGATGGTTGTCAGCCTTCTGAAATCCAAAATCGACTTACCTCCACTTGTATCAGCAGGGGTATAAATAGATCTGCAGCCGTATTCTTGGTTCCATAAAGCACAATAAAGATAAAAGAAATCAAGCCGTATGGCAAAGCTGACTCCAATATCATTGTAGCTATAGTTGTGTAGAGACGGGTGTAATCGCTGCCAAAGGACTTTTGCAACTGATATTTCATGTAAATCAGTCTCCAGATGAGAAGCATCGTGAGCAGGATATTGAGGCTCATCGATAGAGCGAAATAAGGAACTGAGAAAACGAGGGTATTGTTTGTGAACAAGCTCGACTCTGGATGAGAGGCTTGTACGGTGAGCAGAATTCCACAGGCTGGGGTGACCGTGTAAACTTCAGGTACCCATTAGAGGGTAGGGACACTTACCAAAGGATGCAAGCCATGTCAAAATTGGGACTATAAGCAACCACCACAGGCGGTATAAAACATAGCAACGCCAAATCTGTCCAGTCGAGGATGATTACTCGGATACAAGGGCACCAGTAGTTACCACCTACCAACAATCCATCTGCGAGGAACGAGATCAGGATAGATTCTGCGTTACCGGCAGTAAGCAGCGCATTTCCTTCCTGCTGTACGAGATATGCAAATGGACCGCCAGGATAGCTGCGATTGTCTATCCAGACCATTTGACCAAAGCGCATATTCAGACAGATGTTGATCGTCCCGAGTGCAAAAAGTAAGAAAACAAAGACCAACCACTTTCCAAAGCGTTTAGTCCTTGATTTTAGGAGGTAATACGAGCACGTCAAATACACGCTAATATGCACACCTAATAATGGATGAAGAGGTGGAGTGAAAAGCCAATGGACACTGAGCGTACGAACCATACGCAATACCCCCAATGTAGATCGCAGCAAGATCGGTTTGCTCGTACCATAATGCCGCTGGGGGCTCATCTGGAGTAAAAGGATTGGTCATAACAATCTCAAGACCAACTGCTGCGTGCCGGGACGACCCCTGGTAGGAGTTTTGCGAAGTTTTTATGTGATTTCAATACCACACGCCACCACCGACTCGGCACATGAAACCATCACATTGTGCAATGGAAGCAATCAGCAATCTGACAGCAAGTAATTACTGACTGAACTTCCAGAAGTGGATACTATGATGGCAACAGCCCTGATGGTGTACATTACAACCTTCTCGTGAGACGAAAAGTGGACAGAAATACTACCAAATGATAGATCATATCACGAGCTCCTGTGTTGGAAACACAGAACAGTTGGCTTTGATAGAGCAAGAGAGCTGAAAATTCGATCAATTATCAATATATATCTGAATGGGTTACTTGTAAGTGTATCTTGGGAATCTGTTCCATTCACAAGCAAGCACCCATTCGATAGCAAAGATGTCTTCCAAGGGAGGCTGAATCTCATCAGAACCACCGTTGACCCGGCTACACTCGTATGGCTCCAATGCTTTCATGATGGTCTCATCTCAATACATTTCTTGTTCCCTCATTGATCATGTCATTCTCATTGAGGAAGGAGTCAATGACCCCTTGACAGCACAGTTTGATAATCTCATGCTTCGGGGCAAGTGATCTCCTAAGAAATGGGCCCATCTCGCTCCGTCGACAGGGCGACTTTGCGAATCCCTGTCCTAGTAGTCTTGAACAACAAAACCCACTCGTGGGAAGTACCGTATGGATGCCCGAGTAATCGACTGATGGTATCAGCAATCGAGGTCTTTATTAGATGTCAGCGGGGCATACATCAAGGATCTAAGCTCTTATACCATGTCTTGTGCTGTTTGTCAGCAGAAGGAAGCAGACGGTAGACAATAGTGCATCTTTGAGGACGATTCACATGCTCAGAATATTATTTCCAGGAAAAACAATTGGTGCCGACCAGCAGTTGAGGGAGAAACTTACCAGATTGAGTCATTTTCTATAGTTTTATCGATGTGAGAGTAAATCTCTTGCCCGTTCCAACCTAGAACTCGGTTGAGATAGCGAATCCTCGACACATACTTGAATACATTCATTCACTAGAGGAGGAATTCTCCAACGATCCCCATGTACCTATCAGGCTCCTCAAAGAACGGGGTGTGGCTCGAAGCTTCAAGTGTGACCCATTTCACTTTCTCAATTTTGTCGAAAAACGGCTTCACGACGAAATCTTGAGCAATGTCCTTGCGCCCATTAATGATGAGGGTTGGTCGACGGACAAGATGAAGACGATCAACGATCGACCAATCTTTCAGAATGCTGTATAAACACCAGTCACTGCCAAACCATCCAATGCATTGGATACAATAACCTACGGAGCAGCTGCTACTGTGGGATCACCATCTGGACCGAAAACCTGCAGCATAGTGTATGAAAGTTCCTCGGGGACTGGTATGATGATGCACCCATGCCTTGCATGGAACTTCTGCAGTGCGAGCCCGAACTTTTCTGGGTCTTTCATCCCTCCAGCGACACCCTGCTGTACGTCCTCCGGAAAAGCCTGGAGTAGTTGCGCATTGGATTTGTTCCAGAGGCTAGACGCAGCAAGAGAGTCGGCGACAATGAGACGCTTCAGGCCAGGTGGCTGTTTGCGAACCTCAAACTCGCTAGCTAAAATCCCTCCCCAGGAATGGCCAAGGATACTATACCCGTCCTGAATACTAAAGTGCGCGATAAGGTTCTCGAGTTCCGCGATGAACAGATCCACCGTCCAAAACTCCTACGATTTCTCCCTCAGGTGTGTGGACTGACCGTTGCCGAGCTGATCATAAAGTATGACAGGTATGTCGTGCGTGGCGGCCAAGTTTGAATGAACGTCAAGGTAGTTATGGACTAGACCTGGCCCTCCATGCAGAACGATCAGAGGGTCTTTAGTGCGGTTGACTATGCTTCCGTAAAGCTTGTAATAAGTTTGAAATGTTTCGCCCCCATAGGAGAAATCGATTTTGCCGTCCGTTGAAGTGGGTTGGGTGGACATCCTAGACATTCGCCGGAAAATGCAAGGAACACATTAAATAGAGAGTAATGAACATTTGCCAGCGGACTTACTTGAACAATCGAGCCGTAAAGGTTTCTTGAGGAAGGGTTCATAAGTCGAGTGGTGATATCTTATCCAATCGTGGGACAAAATAACAGCATCACTTGATGAACCAGTCGGCTCTCAATGACTTTAAGAGATTGAGATTGATAAGAGATTATGCAAACTAATCTCCTTTCGTACGCGTGATAACAATGCCGCAGAGACCCCGCATTCCTTTCGTGTGACTATCACATTAGTGAGCTTGAGGCTTACAGCTTCCTCTCGAGTTCGCAACAGAGATGCGAAGCACAACCAGCTACATCGAGCTGCCACTCGAAGTACCCAATGGGCAGCAGCGGAATCGACTGAGGGGCGGCTCTTTCAATCTCTGTACGTAGTATCACATTAGTTCAGTAAGCTTCTAGTTATTTACTCGCTTTCTTCAAGTGTCGTTCACGTCCTTCCTTGCACTCTTATGCACTGCAACAGCTTTCTGTTCTGCTATACTTGCCGTTATTCTCTACACAAGGAGTGCACCACTTGCCCCACCCACAATAAAGCACGGGAATACACCAAACGGCTTTCGGCGTCCGAGTCAGTATATTAACTTGGATAGGATCAAGCACGTCCACAGCTTCCCTCCTATCACCAACTTTCCTGACATCGTTCTTCAAGTCGACTTGATTGACACCAAACGCGTCATGAGGGAAGATCATCGAACGTTGCACACTGACACTGGAACTATCTACACCGACGATAGACATGTCCTTATCACCCGAGAGGTACGCTAGAGTTTTCTTCCCTTTCCTCTGCTTGCTCAGCGTCATTGACCAGGTATCGACAGTCATCCAATTTCGCCATTTGGATTTCGGCATGGAACATTGTAAGATGATCACTGCTGCTCCCACTTACCATCCCGCAAACAAAAATATCAGTGGCGTGATCGACGTATGGCTTCTCGACACATCAACAGAGATATCGAGGCAAATGACCCACTCCTGGACCAGCGCTCCCAAACGACACAGACTTTTAGATTCCTTGACCGTTAACCATAGCATGAGCTCGGTACTCCAGTTTGATTGTCACTCGAACGAGTTCACTACACTTGAATTCTCTTGCCAGTCTACCTCAGAGTGTGATGTGGACTTTTGGCAAGACAAAAGGCAACATCCTATCCGAGGTGCGTCTAGGAAGATTATTGATGACTAGATTAGTTCTCACCCCCAGAAATAGGAATTTACATTATCCAGGAGCCCGGCTCCATTACAAGGACATAGTTCAGTTCAGACAGGGTGGTATTAGGACGGTTCTCTGTATCGGTTCGACATGTAACCAGTTTTATTCACTTACAGAACAGAAAGTAGCCCGAGAATTCTTCCTGAATTTCCCATCTGATTACAAATATCTGCCGTTTCATTGCAATTCTCTGTGTGATTCTCTGTGATACTGCGAAATCATCGGTTGGATTACGAAGAGCTGCCTGCTCATGATGGAAGCTTCTTAACCTGTGACACCATGACATACTTGAATTCTGATCTTAGGGTTAGATCCTAGGGTGATTGAGGCATTTTTCTTTCTCTGACATCGGCTCCACTGGCCCTGCTCTCGTTCTCATCAAACTCAAGATGCAACGACATATTTTATTGTCCACGAAGACCGCAATTATGGTACTCGTGGTCCTCATCTTGTCCATTCTGGCACATGTCTTCGTCCTCGTTGCTCACCTCAAGTTTTTATCGTTTCATCGTAAGTTGGAGATTTCGCTCTTGTTTCGTTCATTTTTGAGTGCTTATACTGGATGGACACAAATAGACATCAATGACAGCCCAGAGTTCCCCGTCCATGTCAACGACGCGGCACTCACGTTTGTGAAAACTCATCGCTTTGGCCTTTATTCCGATAATTCTGATTGGGAAACCATTCTACCAGTAGGGGATGGTTTTCTATACCTTCCTGATCATGACCAACATTACTTCCCTGCACATTTTCATCAACTACACTGCATCCGTGCGCTGAGGAATTACTTTCTCGACGTCCATAACATGACAAGGATGGATTTCGGACATGTCGACCACTGTCTCGTCTACCTTCGAGAGTTGACCTTATGCAATATCGACCTAACCCTCGAGCCCGCAACTCATAAACAACTCAGCACAAACGGAAAGATCACACTTGCAGTCACAGGTGTTGGAGTGACGCACCGTTGTAAGGACTGGTCGCAAGTTCGAGATTACATGGTTTCGAATTATGAAATGTACAAGGAGTCATACAAAAGGAAGGCGGATGATTTTTATCGAAGTCTGAAAGCTAGTCCTGGTCATGACTAGTGCAGGGATATCCCTTGTGATCCATGTCATAAGATTTCAACAGCTCAAAAAGTGTATTGCAATACATCCAGTTTCAACATAGCCACGAGACCTATGCTAACATTTCTGGAGTCTAGCGCTACTCACTCAAACTGAGATGTCCTACTCGGCTGGTTCAGCGACCCGCGTTACCAGGTAATCACAATCTAAATGCTTCACTTACAGTCTTTGTGAGTATGCGAGTGCGAGTGCGAGTGGTTATGCGATGACGCCTCATGTCCCGAGTGACCTGGTGCTTTGGGAAGACCAGCAAACACATCTGGACGAGGAAGGTCAGATAAACTGGTTTCTTGGGGTTTTCCCAAGCGCATTTGGCACACAGAAAGAGACGCATTAGTCACAGCAAGAACTACGGAAAATGCAAGGAAGATGTAGGCAACGACCGCTATCTTTCCTTGTATTGTGATGGACTGGTAGGTGGTCACGGCATCTCCCCTGGAGTCTGGTTCGAGGAGGTCTTTTTCCTCAGGTGCTATGATTTCGTCTTCTGGTAAGAGTGAGTAGGTGGGTCTCATGATTCGTGAGTGCAGTGGGACACACACGAAACAACGTAAATAACGGCCTCGTCATGTCGATCGAGAGGTCACGCACTTAACTTGGAAGTAAGCTGCTGGGAGGATCTGGTGGGCCTTGTGACGCTTGTGATTGATGTTTTCTCTTCCGTCACAGAGAATTCTTTTATGTCGCACACCGAGGGGACGGCGCATCCCAGGAAATGTCGCTCGATCCCGAAGTTGGGTGTATCAGTTATTTTTTTTTTTTTTTTTTTTTTTTTTTTTTTTTTTTT
>Ga0157364_1005088_pt1 | contig 13300 bp, 5 predicted proteins | sample AttsexASBM2_FD_111476 | JGI IMG/M metagenome (GOLD analysis project Ga0157364, IMG submission 111476) | Fungus gardens microbial communities from leaf cutter ant in Ribeirão Preto, State of São Paulo, Brazil - Atta sexdens ASBM2 | ecosystem: Host-associated > Fungi > Mycelium > Unclassified ... | reverse complement strand
CCAAGTTGCCGCAAGAGCTTTATCGATTTTACAAGGTTGAAAGTAATAGAAATGTCGAGGGGATAAATCCCTTGTGCAAATAAGAACGCGAAATAATTTTTGTCGTGTTGCAGGTATTTGTTAACAGCATTGCCGTTGAATATGAATAGGTGTGTTTACGTTTTGTTTGAAATTAAGTAAATTGATCTATTTATTATCGGTTACGGATTATTTGTTTAGTGATTTCAACTTGGATGGTGCTTTGACCGGAACAAGATATATAGTGAATCTCGCAACAATGTGATTAAAAGTAGAGATCGCTGTATCGCGTAGCAATATATCATGCCTCGAAGCATCCGCAGAGAACCGTGCGGAATATAATCTTCATGCCTTTCGTATCAAAGGATCCTTCTCGACGTGAAATACGTTCTTTCCGCAAAAGTTATTGATTCACCCTCCATGCAATCTATGTATGGAAAATCTATGTTTCGGCGATAAGATGTAGCGTGCACTCGACAATACGAGTTTAGAAAAAGCAATCGTCCAAAGTGCCAAAGTTATATGTCATTTATGCAAGAACTTATTCGCCAACCAATCGATTGATTGACTGACTTCGTATGTTCGCACGCTTGTCTTTCGAGCTTAGTCTCGTCATTATTCTTAACATTTTACATGTCTTTTGCAACGTCAGATCGGCGAGTGCCTACGCTTTCTCGCATTCAAGCTATGCACATACATTTACCATGAGGCAATACGATTCGACGAAGGATGAAGAAAATTTCGACAAAGCTGCCAGATCCCAGTCTCTCGCTATTTCTTTCTTTCTCACGCTCTTGTTGCCCCCATCGGCTTTAGAATGTCTCGCACGCTTCTTCGCTTCGTTTATTTCCTTTACATCCGGCACGACTTTCGATCCGCGACTTTTACTTTGCCATGCCAAGCGGCTGTCGAAGTGTTTTGTAATCCCGGAAAAGACGTGCCCCGCGAGAAAATTGATTTTACACCCGAGCACACGTTCTGTCATGTTCTAAAATGCATCCAGCATCTTCAATGGTAGATAGTGATCCTTTTCACGCTTATCGAATTTTCTCGAATCTGAGTTATAATGTATTGATTATAACATTGGCTAGTGATTCAGTAACATGTTAAACCAACAAAATTAGTTATTTGAAAAAATCTACAAGTTAAAAGAAACCATCTTTTGAAGAAAGATACAGTTACTATACTGTTATAAAAATTAGAAAGTTTCTTTTGAGTTCTCCAATATTAGATTTTTTTTACTTATGAAGTTTTTTAAATAATCGATTCAAATTTGATTTTATCATATTTAATAAAAAAATCATTAAAAAATTTTTACATTTAAAGAACGTTACATCGAAGTATACAAGAATATAATTAATCATACGTATAAATTTTAATAATTAGAAATTATTATTTTTTTTATTAGATGATTGATATCATTTAGAATTGAATCTTTAAAGAGAATAAGCATTTCATAGAATTATAAAAATTATAATATAAAAGATAAGATCTGTTTTTAAATTTTTTTTTACTTAAGCGAAGTAATGAACAAATGATTGCTTTATATGCTACATTATTGCAATGTTTAGAAAATTGAATCTTTTAATCACACTAATATTGCCATGTAAAATGCATTCATCTATAATTAATGAAGAATGAGACCACAGGGCATATATGCAATATTTATTATCAACCTCATGCTGTTTGAACCATTCAACCGTACTCTCAATTACCAGCAAATTTCAGTAGTTGCGATACTGTAGGGTATTCGCAAATAGCATATATATAGTTAAACACAAAATTTTTAAAAACTTTTGAGGTAAAAAAATTAGGTTCTCAAATATGGTTAATAAAATGTGTATCGTTCATTTAAAACATAATTAAAAAAAATTGTCGTTTTTGTTTGCAGAAAGAGCTGGAATATGAAGAAAAAATACTTTAAAAGTATATACTTTTATTCCTTTTATTATAATGATTATAATCAGTTATCAAAATTTTAAAATTAAGTATTACAAAAATTTAATGATTCAAAACGTTCAAATTTTTTTTTTGGAAAGCTTTTTTTTAACTGTGCCATTGTCAGTGCCATAGTCAGTGATCTATATAAATAAATAAATATATATATATATATATACACACATATGAATATATGTGTGTATTTGCATTATATATTTTTTTTACTAAATTGAGACACATAAAATTATATGTACACTTGTAATTTTAGACGTATATTTTATAATTCGAAGCATAATAACATAATACTTCGAAGCATAAAATGCAAAATTAAATACCGACAGCACAACGTGCTATAATTATTGCATGTAAACTTACTTTTTTTACAAAATTCGGAATATGGAATCAAACATCTTTTAATTACGTGTACAAGGACACACGTGTATCATGAAACTATGTTTTAATGGCACAGTATACTTCTCAAAATTGTCGCAATATGCCAGTGATCGAAATTCGTGATAAATGCCACATCATATTTGACAATTCGTCAAAAATTTCAGAGCTGCACACTTCAGTCGAATTAAGTTTTCACGTAAAAGCCATTTAAATTACGATTATACGCGCAAAGTCCCCGGCGCGTTTGTTAGAATGCGCATATACTAAACAGAATGAAATTTAGTTGGCCAATTACCAAGATAATAAGCTTTGAAAATTAAGCATAATAACCGGCTGGTTTGGCTCGCGAAAGGATTATCAATGCAAATGAAATCAATAAGCGGATGAACGAAAGGTTGGCCGAATTGCGCACGGTTCACCGAGTTGTGCGTCGTTGTTGCGAGAGAATTTAATCATGATACTTGTCCATGATACTTAATATTTGTGTTCACTAATTGCCACGCATCATATATACTATCCGCAATTCATTTTCCCTACATTACGTTATTGTCTCTTATCCGTTGCGCGCTATATTTTCGCTTCGTCACTTTTATCTCATTTTTCTGCATTACATTTTCACTCGATCATTATCCCGCGCCGCTCGCTCGCAACTATATTTTACGGACGAGAACTAAATTTAATGTTGTTAAAAGTGTTTCCTCATTGTCACGGACCGTCGTGTTTCCTACATATATGGGATTTGAGCGAATTTCCTATTTACGATATCTTTTTCTCAGTTAGGACGAGATATAAGACTTTGAGAGCAGTGCAAATACAGTGCCCAGGGAAAAGTTTATTTTCGAAGGTTTCCAACACGATCGGAATTCGGATCAGAACGTGGGAAGAAGTTCGTTACTGTAACGAACCAGCAAACCTTTTACCGGACCCGTGTGCGCTCGACTCCTTAATTTTGTTCTCCAAGTAAAGAAGCGTCGGGTCTGTTATTGGGCAAATCCCCATACACACACACACACACACACACACACACACACACACACACACACACACACGTGAGCGCGCGTTTGCAATGAACAGACACAAACTTCTTTAAACGGGCGACTATATGAGCGTGAAAAATATACTTTTTAAGTACCAAACTTCGCTATTAGCTAGCCCTTTTCGGGTGATTTCGCAAAACTTTTGAATATTGGTTTCGAAGAAATTGTTCATCTACTTCGCAAAAGTTTTCGCGACAGCGTGACTAAACTGACTTCTAAGGCATAAACATATAACGCATAAATAGATATGTAAATTGAGATATTTGCTTAACGTAGTTTTTCAAATAAGATAAAGAGAAATATATTGTTTGCAATTCCATTTGTTTTATTGAAAGAATCGAATGTTATATATGATTTTTTTATGGAAAGATCAATTTATATTTGCTTAAATATTACACATTTTTCTGCAATGACGACGTAACTAGTAAAACAGAGTTTTCCAGAAAATAAGTTTAAATCGTTAAAATTAATTAATTTTACATCATTAAAATTTTGTATTAATTTTAAAATGCAATTTAATAAGAACTTTAATAAGAACGGATTGTGGAGGAATAAAAATATGTTCTCTTAAAGTACGTTTTTCCTTTTTTCTTTATGTTTGTCTATATTATCTACAGGTAGAAGTATTACCTTACGTGTTGCTGGAATTGAAAAATTGATTTAGTGTTTACCGAACTTTTGTCCAGACAAGATGTTCCGTTGACTAATAAAATGATTATATTTGATGAGACATAATTTGAGAGTGCTCTTATTTTATAGCATTGTATATATTTGAGAGAAAACAATGTTTTCATACTTTTCTACAAACAACTAAAAAATTTCTTAGTGTATGTACGTCGTAGCAAGTGAGCGTGTGCAAATTCTTTCTGCTTTTCTTTTTATCATTGTTGTGCGTTAGATGTGAATTGATTAATACATGCGGAAGATAAAAGTACATCTCTCTCATTCGAGTGTACTATATTTATATATTTTTCATTCTTCTCTCCTCAGGAATAAAACGTCTTCTATTTCTTTTCCTGTATGTATGTAGTTAAAAGCTCAGTGGCTTCGTTTTCAATTTTTTGTTGCAGACAGAAGTCTACATCTAAGCTTCATTAAATATAAAAGAGTAAATGCACGTATTTCCGTAAACTTTACAAATATTTTCTAGAAACATAATAATCCAACCGAAAATCCAATATATAAATTTTGAACAACGCGGATTTTACTATTCATTTTATTCTCATTCATAAAAATTAACGCTTGATAGAATATAGGTCATATAGAGGGTTTGTAGAACATTCTTTGGCTTTAACAGGAATCAGCATTGAACAGCAAAAATTTGCATTATAAATTTTGTACCATCATCGAGAAATTTTTCTCGTACTTCACGAGTTCTTCTGAAATGCAAGATCTTTGCAATAACAGAAAGAAGATTCTCGGTAAATACACTGACGCTTAAATAAACTTAGTACGAAAACATCATAAAATTACAATGGAATTAAAAGTATGCGGTGATTGCTTAAATTGAATTTTAATAGTTTTAAAACTATTATGCTCAATGCAGTAAAAATTATGTAATCTCATACTTTTAACTAAAAAGTTGGGATTTTTATTGTGAGATATTTCTTTAAAAATATCCATCTCATAATGTAACGCGTAGTTTATCGTCCACAATTAAATAGTTTATCGTCCCTTGCGGATAAAATTCCAGCGTATTCCGGCAGGACGGAAATTTTCTTCGAGTCGCGAACAAATTCTATGCTTACGAAATCCTCGAAGGTTCGCTCACTTCATGGAACTTTACAAGTCCCATCTCACAGTTCTCGCTGGCATCTGCGTAGAAATTTACGCGCGGTTTCGCCATAACGTGGCTATCGATTCGTCCCGTCTACGGGAATAACCTGCTTTAATGGCATACTGAATCGGTTTAACGTCTCGATAGATGCCGAAAAGGATTTCACCCTCCACGAGGAAGACCGTCGACGCTTTCGTCTAATGCTTTCCAAAATTTGCATCCTAATCTTTGTAAACCCCGCAGGGATTACCGCCGCCGTCTTCTTTCATCGTCTCAAGGATTTGCTTAACCTCGGCTTTCTTTGAGAGGCGTTCTACCGCGATCAATATAATATTTTACAGAATCTCCCTTAAAGTGCATGTCTTGTAACACAAAAAATATATTAAGAATATACAGAATATATAAATTACATTGAGATACCTAGATTTAGTATATTATAAAGAATTCGTAAGTTTATAGCGCTTTATTATATTAATGTTTATTATAATAAATCATATATCTCTTAATAGTACTAGAAGTACCAAAGTTTTTTATTCTTTAAAAAGATTAAGTGAATATTACTATAAAAATAAAGAAAGTGATGAAAAACTAAATATTTCATTAATATAAAGGATAATTATTGAAAAATAAAAAAAATTGTTAAATTTCATTTTTTACACAATTTATTAATTACATTAGGTACAAGAAATATAATATTAATATAAAAAATAAAAACGTTGTAATCATTCGGTAGATACTTCTAGTTAATAACACGGAAAAGATTAATAACTGACATACAGTAATTGCACACATTATTAATAATAGATATTCAATAAATCAAAAGATCATCATAAATCGTACATTTTTCCAAATGATAAGTCAAACGATGTCTAATGAGTTATAAAATTATATAATTATATAAAATATATATAAAATTATATAATTTTGTATTCGAAAGTCAATTAATCAGAAAATTATCATAAATGTCAGTGATATTATTGGCACTTAGAAACGTCACAAGTTTCGGAACGTATCGTGAAAGGGTAGTTGCTAGATTGGCCGCTAATCAAATACATAGACGAGGGTAGAAGATTTATTGTAAGTAAATACAATTAGGAGTTACGAGTGCCTTCGAGTAACCTTTGGCTCCAGCTGACGCTAACCCAACTACAGCGAAACCTGACCTAACTAAATAATCGAATTAGAGGCGCCTTCTACCGCGATAGCATTCTCCCTTCCCCTCTGTGCTACCAAGTCCATTTCTCGTCTTCTCCTCATCCGCTTCTAACTTACATTCGACACGATCCCCTGACCGTATTCGCAGAATTGGTCAGGGGACATTAAATTGACTGTGGCTTAGCGATGGACTCGATTTCTCAGGTATTGCAACGGTTGTTCGTCGACACGATCTTCGCAGGCGAAGTTTGAATAGGAAATTAGAGGATGTCGATAAACGTAAGAGATCTTTAAGAGCACCTGCGAGATACCGTAAATTGCTAACATAAATTTATTTATCGCTAAACATGTCAAGAAATACATTAAAAAATATGTTGAGTTTTATCACTTATTTTATCACACTTTAGAATAATTAAAATGTTAAAATATTGAAATTCTAATTTATTATATGTGAGATCATATATTTAAAAAAATGGTGAAAATAAATTGATTTATTCTTGAAAATAAATTGAGATCCTTGAAAAATTAATTGTCAAGTTATTTACTCGGAACTTATTATTGAAATTATTATACATGCGAAATTTGCAAATATGTACTTTAACTATTACATCTTCTCTTTAAAATATAGAGAAATGTATTTACTGTTATACTACTCAGGATATTTTCAAGATATTCTTGATTTTTAAATATTACGTGTCGCATGCAATTATTTCTACTATTAGATTTGTCGCAATATATGATTGTATATTATTATTTCTATATTATTTACAAAGTAATATTTTTTCAATGTAAAATTATTTTTTATCAGAAAAAATCTAAATCTATCTATCAGAAAAAATATAAAAGAAATTATTGTTTTATTTAAAATTTGTCTTATGCTTTAATATTTGATAATTGAGCTGTATATAATTTCGTATATATATATATATTGATTAAATTTTTAAAACTTTTAACTTGGATTATTCGTTTCTATGAAGAAATAAAAGAATATCGTTTTTCCATAATCCTCCTCGACGAGAATAAGCATTGCTTTGTCTGCTGACAAATTCGTATGCACAATGTTTCTCACAAAGTGCAAAGTTTCTTCGCGACGAAGTTGGGATATCGATACTCAGCGATTCGACGAAACACTACACTCTGTCTGCTTTCTAAACAGCTTTCGAGTACGACAAACGATCCCTTCGATTCTCGATCGACATCTGATCAATCTCGACGAAACATCGCGCTTTCTTTGAGAACGCGACTCCTCGCGTTGAAAATATATACAACTTCTCTCTTCGTTCCAAAAAGTTTCCGAGCTTACAACCGCTCACAATAACGAAACTTTCGTTTGTCCAAGTTTCTTGTGAGGAATTCGCACTTCGTGCACTGACATATTGACACATTTCAAATATATTGTTCTAAGTTTATAGCATCTCTTATCTATGTTTCTCATCATTTCAAAGATTAATTGGATGACAATAGAATTTTTTTGTATAATCAAGATTAAATAATCTTCCATCTACAATTATACATATTTTTACTTCTTCTCTCTATAATCTGGGTTTTTTATCCAGTCCAAATTATTTTATTATACTGAGAAAAAATATCCTAAATTTCAAATAAATATTTGAATAGTATCAACTAAATATTTATTAAATATAAATATGTATTCATTTTGTACAGAACATTAATTTGATTTAACAATCACTTCTTTTTATTACGTAAATATTCATTTATTGAAAGTAAATGTTTAGTTGTGGCAATATGCAAATAAATATTTATTTAAATTTAGGCTACTTTTTTCTCAGTGTATTCTAGGCTTTTAAAAAATGTGAAAAAATTCAGGATTACACTTTTCAACATTCCTATTACATTACTAAATAATAGTTTTTTCGATTATTTTAATAGGGGAAATTGAACTTTGCTCCTCCTTTATTTCAAAGAAATTTGAAAGTGTCGCATGCGCCGAAAAAACTCAGATTGCAAAAGGATTAAGCAGAAAATTTGCGGAATTTTCATTATAGAAAGAAAATAAAAGATAGTAATTAATAAATAAACTGATTATTTATCAATTATATATTATTTATCTTTTATTTAATTTTATTATTTGGGGCTATTATGATATATTAAGAAATCTGCACTGGAAAAAGAATTTGGTTGCATTAATTGGAATTCCGGCTGAAATGGATAAATCAGAATTTTTTGTTAATTCTATTATAATTACAGTTGAAATAATCAGAATTTTGATTGATATAAGAATCTTCTGTCTATTTTCAGCAATTTTTTTCAAAAATTTGTCTCAATGTATCATTTACAGATTGCGGATAACGCAAACAGATAAGCGATCGTTGATTTATAATGGCTGGCAAATGGCTACATCACCGCACATTCATCGCGAATTATTCGTTTTATATCCGTCGAATTTCTTGAAGCCCGCTTGAAAGGCCCTTTTTATTGGCGGGCTATCGGTGAAACCGCGCCACGTCCGATAAGGGCAGCCCGTCAATAAAAGCGCATCGGTGATTTACGAGCCGTATGCGGAATGATGACAAAAACAACACCGCAATAAATTGCGCGAGTACATCGCGGCCCCTGCAGGTTATTTGCTGTATATCACTTTGAAAGAATCCGTAAATTTGCCTGCCGCGCGCCAAGATCCTGTCGTAAATACTGTGATCGTAGCATACATAGGTCGACGCATAGCGAGGCGGACGGCAGGCTCACGCGACGTAGCGTAGGTAGACTCGTAGTAATTTATCACGCTAACGTTTTCTTTTATTGTCGCAAACGCAACGCATAAAAGCCGGCGCCGGTTACGTGCGCATACGAAGTGGACGCTAACATGTGAAATGCGTGTGTTTCAGGATAAACGAGAACACAACACGGTCCCAGTTCCTGGCCTACTTCAGCTTCTCGTCCAAAGCAAGCACGTCCGTCGGTTGGCCGGTGAGGGGCGGACATCCGGTTAACAATACGGGTAAGATGTTTAGCTCGCTTTTGTGATGAAAAATGAAATTATGTTACGTTCTAACGCTTAGCTTCCGGACGTACATTTTCCATTTGAATTTCACAGAGCGCATTACTCAACGCTGACAACTTTAGCAACTAAATTCTGGCTAGAAAACTGATTTTCTGTAGTATTATTTGCAATTATTCGAAATATAATGAAATGGCTGTTTAAAATTGTTAAATTTAACCATTCTTTGCCAAATTAGAGAACAATATATTTAAGTATACTTGACATACTTAACCCAATTTGATTGATCTCTCATAAAAATAAACACATTATGAAAAAAAATTGTTTTGAATCGAACCATCAAACATTAAGAAACATGATCAAATGTATCTTTATTAATAAAATAAGTTATAAGCAATAGAAAAACGTTGAAAAAAAAAAGTCGATATGCTATATGGAAAGAATAATTTTGCTGAAATATCTAAAAATTTAGCTAAATACAGAGCTGAATAATTTTGTTAGTTTATCAAAATAATTGTGTAGAAAACTCAAGCATGATGTGCAAACAATTTTAATATTCCAACAATCCTACATAATTATTGAGCATCCTACATAATTATTTTGGTAGGCGAACAAAAATCTTTTTTTAATTAAAAAGAGTCAACTTTAAGATTCAACACAGGAAATTATTGCGAATTGATTTATTACATATTAATAATAATTATACGTTTTAACCCATAATTAAGATCCTCTTCAATAATTACAATAAAACAATGATTAAGATTTCTACATTTAGTTGACAAAAACGAGATAATTGATTTAGTTAATGATGCTATACATGCAAGATTTTTTTCAAATCTACATCTAGCTAAATTTTTAAACATTTCAGCAAAACCATTCTTCTTCTGCGCACAAAGATTAGTAGCTGGAGAAAAAAAAATTAACATTTTGAGAATTTTATTTTACATCAATGTTTTGATGTCGATGAAATTGTTTTAGATCTCATGTTATCGCGAAACCGATAACGTGCTTAAAGTCACGAGGCAATCACGAAAGCGGTGATCTGTTGAACAAGTGAGATTATGGTGCTACGTAAACTTGGTCGCCTGGTTGCTCTTGTTGCACGTCCTGTTTCGGACCGCTCCTATCATAGACTATTGCTCAAACTACACGCCAACAACCTAGTTCACTATCGGCTCCCCCATGACGGTAACTTCATCTTCCTGTAAATTACACCCCTGTGGTGTGGTTTATCACGCGGAATGTTCAACTGCACGGGCAATCTACGTAGATAGCGTTCTTCTTAACACCCTCATGACAAATTTACGCGAACTGACAAAAGTAGAGTTTTCTGATACCATTACGAGCACGCAACTACCCACACGCGTTGCCTTTTTCCACATGGGAACGAAAAGCGAAGCGTTTTTCGAGATTCTCAGAGTAAATAAAACTTTTCCCGCGATATTTTTTCGAATCTAACAGAAGCGGGTACATATCCCCTCGTGAATTAGAGGAGCAATTTTTATTTGAATCTTTCCGAAAGCCGCATGGAAACAAACTGTTTAACTAAAGCGTAAACCTTGCAGCGTGTTTCGCAAATTATCGATGCGCATTTTCCATGTAAAATTGAGTTACGCGTTAACCTTGGTTCCCTATTCGATTAAAACATACGTTGGTGAACGTTCGTCAAGCCTCCAGCGTGTGTCTTCTCTAAAATTCACAACGAAAAATCAGAAGCGTGACGAAAAAGGTGAAAAATGAAGAAAGAAGGATAACTAGTTTGTAACGTCAGTTTTGTACACGTTGTTACGTATTCTTTTTCCGCGATGCGAAAACTGGATGAAACGTTGAAACGGCGTAGCTTTCGGGCGTTCTCGTCTACGACAATTTAGGATCGGCAGAGATGGAAATCGTAAATAGTGAATGAACGCAGGAAAAGGAGTGGCCAGAACGTGCGAATTTACTTGCATGAGCAATGCGAAGAGGTAATTTCTCCTTCTAGTTAGTGCGAAAATTATACGAGCTTAAGTGCGAACCGGTCCGCGCTTTAAGCGAAGGAGGAAACGACGAACCGCATTTGGCTCTCCCAAGCCATTTAGCCATCGAAAGTGTTAGTAATCGAAAGCATTAACGGGTTGAATCTTGAATATCGATCTTTCTTGGGCACAATTGTGCAATCTTTAAAGGCGATGGGTTTTTAATCTTTATTGTAATCGATGCTTCTGTATACAATTCTAGCCTGAATTGTCTTTGAGAATACTCGTGAATTTCATTTAAAATTCTTTTAACTCTCAACTACATGAGTGGGTCATTTGGACCCAGGTGAAAATTTTAGTCCGTCGCTATTTTTTGTACGGTTAATTTTGCAGAATTGAAGTGAGGGAAAAAACTTGGAACCTCTTTCTCTGTCGATCACTGCAATTGCAGTGCAATTGTTTCGTTGTTGTTTTGATGCTAAATGTGATACAATGAAAGTTTGGCTTGAACTCGTCAAATGTAAATTCGATAGATTTTTATTAAAAATGGAAATTTATTTTTAGTAAATGTCTTTATGAAGCCTATTCTACAATGTGCTCTTTGTTTCCTGTTTCTTGCTTTTTACCTCTTTTTTTGTCTCTCTTTGCAAGCATTTCATCGACAATGTATCAACAATTGTATTTCTTGCTTTTTGTTTCCTATTTCTTGTTTTCTATTATTTTTTACATCTTATCTTTTTGTTTCTTATCCGGTTTTTTTTATGTCGAAATAAAAGTTAACGAACTTCGAAAGAAACAAAAAATACATTCTAAAAAGGCTTAAATGTTATATTTAAATACATGTCTTCTTATAATTAAAACATATATTCGATTTATTCAAAAAAAGATGTCAAAAAAAGCATTTTTGTATGAGAGGCGTCTTGGTGATGATCCTTTATTTTCTCGGAGTTATGAAATCATGAATAAATAATATCGAAATCATTATATATTAATATTTAATATAAAATATTTAGAATTTTTTTTTAGAAAAAATATGATACTCGACATATCTTCGATATCACTTTTCCGAACATGTAGGGGAAGCCGATTGTCACAGTTTTGATTATTGATTTTTAGAAAAAAGTGGATTTTGAAAGCCTGATTTTGAAATATTATACATATACGTTACAATATATCTACATCTTTTTTAGGTATTAAAAAAAATATTACCCGTGAATTCATCATATCATAAAAATAAGTTATTTAATTTTAAATGAAACTGCGAAAATGTGACAATGAACCCTGTGTTCTGAGTTGATTATCATATGTTTTAGAATTGGCAGTAGCATATTTGTATGGACAACAAATAAAAAATACAATTTTTATTTTAATATTAATTCTATATTTTGAGAAATAATTGTAATTATAGTATTAATATAAATAAAATAGTTATTTTAATTATAAAATAGTAATTTGTTTTTGTACCATAGTTTCTATATGAAAAATGGAAAAACATATATATATATCTGTATGAAAGACAATATATATTTGTAAGTATATTCTCTGAAAATGTATCCTCTAAAAATATTAAAATATTAATTGTTACTAACCTCATCTCATTTTGGTCAATCTACCCTACATAGCCATTTTTAATAAAAGAGATTGTATTTACAAACTTAATCGGAATAATGATTAATTAATTGTAGCAAAGATCTTCTATGATGATATGTCATTTTTTATGAATATAGGGATATCACGATTATAATAATGCCAAGACTGTTGTCATTGTCATAACAAAATAAATAATAAAAAATTTACTCACCAATTCATTTTCTCAAAAATCGTTATAAATAATATATACAATGCTTGTGATGCAAACCATTTTACACGACAAATTGATATTATATCAGCTATCTACAGTAAAAAAAAGAGATTTTTCTGTCTTGTTTTGTTTGAATTATAAGCATTTTGACAATCAATCCCGTACAACACCAGTCCTGGTCTCCCCTATAAAAATGCCTTCTTCAGTCATGCAAATAATTATACTTTTTGGAATGAATGAATATAAGGTTTTTTTCTTAAAGTTCGT
>Ga0157364_1005087_pt1 | contig 13301 bp, 11 predicted proteins | sample AttsexASBM2_FD_111476 | JGI IMG/M metagenome (GOLD analysis project Ga0157364, IMG submission 111476) | Fungus gardens microbial communities from leaf cutter ant in Ribeirão Preto, State of São Paulo, Brazil - Atta sexdens ASBM2 | ecosystem: Host-associated > Fungi > Mycelium > Unclassified ... | reverse complement strand
TTTATATTTTTTGTGTGTGTGTGTGTGTGTGTGTGTGTGTGTGTGTGTGTGTGTGTGTGTGTGTGTGTGTGTGTGTGTGAAGTCATTTAAACTTTCAAATTTACATTTGGCCCTCCATGAATAATTGTAAAATTTTGCAGAGATTTGCAGATTCTGCAATCCAAAAGACTCGTTCAAAGCTTCATACAAATCAATAGACGCACGCATGCGCTGAAGAAAAATTGCGTTGTTATGATTAAGTCATTTGCGTAACAGAATCTTATATCCATTTAAGCCTTTTTTGAAAAATAATATTCAGACTTTTATCAAATTCAAGTACGACATTACTACATTTTTGAATTAAGTTAATCAGCTCACGATAAAAATGTGAAGCGATACTGTAAACAATATTATAGAAAATTTTTGTTTTCTTAGCAATTTGACAACATAACGGGAAGGCTTTCGACGCAGCAAAATTTTGAATAGATAAATGGCTCATAACAGTACGAAGACCAAAGAATCTCAGTTTTATTGTTTTATCAAATTTTCAATCAAAAACTTTTAATTAAAATTCACTTCTGAGTTTTACAATGATATGAACATAAATTACTGTATTTAAAAATGTAACAACAGCATATTATTGTGGAATATAATTTAAAAAGTATGATATTATTTATGTAACCATTTTACTTTAGAGTCTAAAAATTTTAGCAACTTTTAAGTTTTTATTTTTTTCGTGAAAATAATGTAATACATCCCATTTTTTTAAATTTATAAACAATTTTCTTATACATATATTTATCATATTATATATTGCCCATATCATATATTGTGATGTTAAGCATAGATTAAAATAAAAAAATTATTCAGCCGATAAATTAAACATATTATTAATTAAATATATTTATTATTATGAAATATATTTTTTGTTATTATTTGTCTGAATAAAAATATCGCATTAAAAGTAGCAATAATTAATATTTAAAAAATTGAATTACTGAATTTTATTTCTGAAGATTTTTAAGTTTATTTTAAAGCTACTTGAACTTTTACGAAATTAATTACCCTACGGTCTCTTACGTCAATATATTTGTTTTTACTCTAAATAATATAATTGACTAATTTTCAAGAACAATCGATTTTAATATGATACGATGATTATATGAGATAATATTTTTCTTGATATTTTATGCTTCTGATTCAATCAGTTTTTTAGAAATAAGAGAGACACAGATCACTTTTCTTTTTTGAGATTCTCAGTAGATTAAACTTTAATACCTAATAATATAGGTTTTAAGCCATCCTCAGGTTTTCTTGTTTGAATCTAATAAAAATCTCAAAAAATATGAATCTAATAAGCTTCTTTGATGCTATAGATCTCAAAAATATCACATCTGATTGAAAATTCAGGCATAAACAGAGGATTTGACAGAGAAAAAGTGCATAAATTTCCAGAATTAAAAAATCGAAAAATAACAATAAAAAAATAACAATATGTTTAACAATATATCTTTTGCAGTTTATTTTTTTTTTGCACTTTAAAATTGTACATATCACATTTATATATATAATTATACACTTCAATAACGTAAATCAGAAGCAGAGACGTCTGATAGAATACCTGATAAATTTGTGCATCATTTGTTTTAATAAATGAAACACGGTGCGCCAAATGACTAGACAGCGACGAAAGAGCGGGGAGCACAAACTCTTGCATAATGCATAACACATGAGGCATAAGAAAATGAACCAAAGTGCTTAATTTCCTTCCTTTCCATAAAATAAAGGACTGATTGATTGATTTTTTATCTCATGTTTTATGCGTTATGTAAGAGTCTGTTCTCTCCGCTTAACGGTACATTGTCATCGAAGGATACTGTAGTTCCAACTTATTGATTTTATCTATGATCGAGAAAATCGGAAGTTTTCTACATCAAATTAGCAATCTTGTTATCAATATATTATCAATATAAATCTATATTATCAATATAGATCAATAAGTTAGAGCTACTGTAAGAAATCTTCGAATCATTGGTAGTGAAGTTCCCGATTTTCAAAAGATTCAAAGATCGCTGACCATCCTGAATTTATAATAATTTAATTCCTGTTAATTATTGGGCGTTAGAGAACAATGGCCTAGTTTCCACCGAGGATTTAAACCGGATCAGAATGTAATAATCAACTACAGTCCAGTATTCTCCTGTTACAGTCAAACGACAGGAGAATTCTTGACTATAATTGATTGGTTTATTACATTCTGATTCGGTTTAAATCTTTTGGTGGAAATTAGGCCAATATTAATAATAATAATAGTCACAATGAGGGTTATTTTGATGAACCTAGATACTCATTATATGATTTTGCAACAAATGATCAACTAAGAGATAAAATCGAAGAAGGAATCAAAGGAATTTTTAGAAAGATCAATTAAGTCATCATTGCAAACAATAAGGCAGGATTGGTTCATTAATTTATCAGGTACGATTATTCCGAAGAAAATTCAAATTTGCCTTCATATTAATGTGTTGCATAATCTTTATTCTTTATTCCTTGATAATTATTTCATTTTTGTGAATTGGCATTATAAATTTAAAATGTTTCTTTTTAAATATTTCGCGTTGTGCTTTTGTTTTAATGGAAAATTTTTATATACACGTACATAATTATAATTTATTATCGATTTACTATATATTTTTAAGTGCTAAAGATAGTTTTTAAATTACAAATTGTTTAATGTTTTTATAGTTTCAATTTTGACGATAATTTATTCTATTTAGTTTTTCTACCAATATTATTAAGGCGTAACATTCATTGATAGGAATAGTATCTCTTGGCGTTTGACGCGCGGCATTATATCATATTTTACATTATATCATATTTTATTTATTTATTTTATTATATGTTCTTATATTTTACTGTAAATTTAATTTTACAATCTTGCGATACAATATAAAATATTAATTTCATTTATACACTGCAAATTTATAAATGCATGCAAAGCTATTACAATGAGTGAAAATTGAAAATTATATTTAATATTGTAATTAATGTTGTTGCACAAAAATTTTTTGCAGTATTAAAAATTTATATGCATAATTACATCATATTTTGTGTATTCATAATAAAAGTATTATTATGAATATTGACGAGCGAGAGACACCGAGGTATCTCACTAATAAATTAAACAAATATATGCGACAGTAAAAAGACATCGTGGGTCGAAATCACGTCCAATTATGCTTTCTCTCTTAATCGTGCACCTTGCGCTGAGCACAGAATATCAGAGTGTCTTCCCTTCTACTTTCTCCCTTCGCGCTCCATGCTTCCTCTGCGTTTCCAAGAACACGTACGTATGCACTTTGGTATGAGTGTGTAGCGTCGGGACCGAATCTCAGGGGACACCATTCCTGTTTGTGCGTGTTATACAACCTTTTATATCAAGTTACATCATTAATATGACTGAAATTTATTCATTTATTCATACTGACTGCCCTTTGTCGTTATTAACCGAAATCGTGTCTCTTCACTGCATCAAGTTGATTACGTATGATATGATTGTAATATACTGTCCTTTGTAACACGAAGATGAGATGATTCTTATAAATCTGTAATATTACCTATTGTAACTTGAATGTGAGATGTTCCTCATAATGTTAATATAATTAGATATTTAGATATTTATGTATTTCTGCGATTAATAAGGACTAAGTATAGTCGAAACGTACCGTTGAAGCTTGTTGTCGGAAAATTATAATTTGATTAATAAATATTATTTAATACATCTAGCTATAGTTTGTTTAATGTATTGACCTAGGTTTTACTATTATTTATTAATTTGTTATAAGTTATACAAGCGAAAAGAATTGATATTATTTATATTGTAAAATTATTATTATTTATATTTAAATTCTTTTACAGTTGCGAGGGAGGGGAGAGGGGATTTTTCGATTTCGGTCAGTAATTGTAAGAGTGTGTTAATGGATTTCATTAAAAATATTGAGAACGATATCAAAAAAATTAAACCACATGAAATTATGAAAGCTAGAAATCTAATTACTTCGATTTTAAAAAACTTTTTATCGGGTCCCATTGAGAACAATGGTATTGCCAAATGTTTAAAGAATTTAGTCCTTTAATTATCTCTTATAGAGGTAATATTTTTTTAATTTACATTTTTTTTTACACTGATATATTATTATTTAGTTATATACATTTAACAACATGATATATTACTAAGCACCTTAAGTGTAATCTAGTTTACTTCTCACAGCCATACGGACAATTTACTTCCATCAATGAACAAGAATAGACTTACAGATATAGACATACATGTGTGCTAATATATATGTATTACATATACACACGTCTTATATGACATTTATGTTTCACATTTAATTTTAATTGTGTGCACATATATGTGTGTATATATATATATATATATATATATATATATATATATATATATATATATATAATCGATATTGGAACATTGACAAATTTTTCGTTAGGTAATCTTTACAGATTTATTATGTTGCATATATTATTATTGAATATCTAGATAATAGATGTCATTACCATTGAAGAACATCTAGATAATAGTCGGAACAAGTGAAATTTCTAATGATTTTCGCGCGGACGACTTATATTACTTTTTCATGTAGAAATAAAACTATAAAAGTTACCTACAAAATAAAAAAAAAATCTAAATCATTCTGACATCGATTATACGCGATACTGTCCTAATTCCTTTTTCATACTAATAAACGAAATGAATTGTCGGATGAATTAAGTGTCCGTGATGTACTTTGGTCATGATTTTTAAAAATAATTTGCTGTTTCCGTGTGTTACACACATTCGAATTAAAAATCTTAACAAAGAAAACAGGAGAGCAGTCCTGTATAAAGTAAAAGTTGTTTTTCGCTTCGATGCACACATTTTAGAACAATAAAAATGTAAAATAACTAAATATTATAAATATATACATTGTAATCGGTAACTTTCATATACATATAAATTGCACGTATCTAAGAAAAAAAGATGGCAACAATAAATCATGCTTATCATTCTTAAAGTAATGTTCCACATAGTTCATGCGTCTGGCAAGCGCATAATTTTTACGTGATTTTTATTTCTTGCTACTTAGGCTTTTTGTATTAAAAATTTTTTTTTCCCGAATGCATATTAGACTACACTTTCGCGTTCGGTTTGCTTATCATACCCTGCTAATATTCCTCTTCTTAAAGAGACATTACTGTTGCGCAATCCATTACCATTGAACATCTGAATAATAGTTGAAACAGGTGGAATTTCTAATAATTTTCGCGCAGACGACTTTTTATCAGGTACACTGTCCGTGCTAGATTCGAATACCACCTGATCCAGTGAGCGTGATCGCTTCTCCCGTATTTCTCTCTTGTTCGTATCGTCATCTAACAGTGGCTCTGCTTCATTTGGAAGCCTGTCAGTATGAGACATCATTATTACATTGCCATTAGGATAATTATTTTTCAGCATTTTTTCAGAAATGTCTGCTCTTAAATTCATCCGCGTTCCTTCGTGTTCCTTCCAGAAGTTCGGCGATTCGAATCGTTTACTGTACATATTAGTGGGAAGCAAGTCAAGTGAACGGGATTCGCGTAAGATAGTTTCAGACGGATAGTCACTTGACGAAGAGGACGCGATGGTAGATAATGCACGAGTGGCGTTCTTTCTAAATTTTGGTCCTGTATTTATAAATAAATCATCTATCGACTTGATATTTAAGCATCTGTGTACTTCTTCTTCTTCCCGAACTGGAATTTTATCTAGCGTGGTCTTCGAGACGTTTTCAGTCAGAGACAGGAGAGATCTTTCGAGCTTGCGAGCATATACTGTTCGCGAAACTGGAGTGGATATCTCACACTGCGAAGAAGAGTCATCTGCAATTGGATATGGTACATTTGAATGTCTGCGACTACCGGTGCCTAATCCTTCTAGTTGTGATGCATATCGCGAGTCTGGACTTAACTTCGGGCTTTTTCGTGGTCTGCAGAACAGCGGTAGATTTTCCCCATTAGAATTCTGTAGAGACATAAGATTTAGTTCATTAGAGAGCGATAACTTTAGTGTAAGTTCAACTGTAAATAAAATTTAACAAGCTCATTAATCAATTAATTTTAAATATTAAAATAAACGATATAAAATATCTTTTAATTTAAAATAAATTTGATGGAAATTTCTAAAGAGAAAAATATATTTTTGATACTAAAATTTATTCTTGATACTAATTTATTATTTGATAATTACATAATTTCAATAATTTTAAGAGTTAATTAAGAAAAAATCTTCAATTCTGAAGAATACATCCTTATTACACTACATACATTCATGCTTTATACAACTCATTCAAAATTCTAAATTTTTATTTACAAACCTCTATGTTCTTTCTGTGTGTCACAGTAGCTCCTGTAAGCCAGTAAGTCTTCACTGTTCCTTTTCCTTTCATTTCAACGAAACCACGTTCTTCGATTTTATAACCTCCGATCTTATCTAGTGCTTCTTTGCATTGCTTACTGATATGTATTCGTAATGGCTCTCCAGTAGATTCCATACGAGATGCAGTATTGACGGTGTCTCCAAATAAACAATACCTAGGCATCGTCAAACCGACAACACCCGCTACCACAGGACCTATAATTCATGTTATTACTGAGTAATATAATGATATACATGCGTATAATACATATATGCGTGCATATATGTGTATATATATATATGTATATATATGTTTCCGAATGTGTGAATCTTTTCTTACCGGTATGAATGCCGATACGTAATTTGAGAGTTTCTTGAGGTCGATGAGCTATCGTATGATGCTTAACAGCATTAAGTAATTCCAGTGACATTGATGCTATCTGTCCAGCATGTTGATCTCCATTTCTTATTGGAAGACCGGAAACCTGAATAAAGTATTGGAAAATAATTTTTTTCGTAATTAATTAGATAAAAATGCTACTGTTAAAAATATTATTAATTTCATAATATTACATTAAATTTAATGTATTTGCAATTGAAAAATATATTTTGCAACTGAAAAATATATACATATACATGAAATTTAATGTACTTTTTATAAAATTTTATGAAATTTAATGTATGCCATAAAATTTTATGTGGATTTGTATGAAATTTAATGCACACATTCATTACATTTAAGACACTGTAATTTAGTTTTCCATTAAACTGATTAAACCATTGCTTTTCAATTATATAATCAAGCTTCCATTATATATTTAAATTCATTATGAAATTTCTAACAGTATACTTACGACCATATAGGCATCTCCAATCGTTTCTACTTTGTACACTTCGTATCCTTTGATTATACGGTCGAACAATGTATACAGATCATTTAAGAAATTTACAACCTGTCGTCATAATTATCAATTACATAAATAACATTTTTGTAACTATCAATCTTGGAATAGTCTCCAAAGAATAAATTCAAGGATGTATAAATCAGCCAATGCAAGCCAACACAGGTTAGGCGTATATGAAATCATATACTTTATTCTTGAGAAAACTTGACAAACGTTTTCAACTCTTTCAATTAAGTCTTCCTCAGTGTAAAAATAAAAATAAAATCGGTGAAGTATAAATTTAATATAAAAGATGCGATGCAAAGCTAATTGAAGTATCTCGTTATATGTAACATATATTCATAAAATGATAATAATGCTATCAGTCGTATCTAATAAAATACTCAAATTTAACATTTCAGATTACATATATTAACGATGATATGTGAGATAAGATATGTTAGCACAAAGACGTTCAAAGAGTATGTTACATGTAACATTTCTTATGTAACATGTAATGTCTTAAGACAAATGTAACATACTCTTTGAACGTCTTTGTGCTAACATATCTTATCTCACATATCATCGTTAATATACCTAATTTCACATATCATCGTTAATATTATACGTAATCTGAAATGTTAAATTTGAGTATTTTATTAGATACGACTGACAGCATTATTATCATTTTATGAATATATGTTACATATAACGAGATACTTCAATTAATCTCGCACCGCATCTCTTATATTAAATTTATATCTCTGATTTTATTTTTATTTTTACACTGAGGAGGAAGATTCAATCGAAAGAGATGAAAAGTTCGTCAATTTTTCTCAAGAATAAAGTATATACGATTTCACATATGCCTAACCTGTATTGATTCGCATTGGCTGATTTACAACATTTTTGTTTTACTAAATTATAAACCAATAAGTGAAAATATATACCTGAAATGGTGTACTTTCAGCTGACATTGCAGTAAAACCAACGATATCACTAAAGTATATAGTAACTGAATCAAAAGCTTCCGGTTCTACTCCAATACCGTTTGTCAAACAATTCGCGACAGGCCTAAAATGAAACACTTTTTTGTAAATATACATATATTTATCATTCAGATCAATTTTATAGCCATACTTATTATTTTTTACTGATAAGCATGTCAGTTTGTGAAAATTTACTTAGGTAACATTCTATGAAGAAGATCTTCAGTTTTCTTTTTTTCTTCCAAGAGAAGTCCCGTACGCTGAGTGACTAGATCTTCGAGGTTGCTCGCATACTTCTCCATCATGTTCATCATTTGATCCATTATATTTCGATGCCATCCAGCTTTCATTCTCTTCAATCTAGTCCTTATCATTTTGAAGTCTGGTCTAAATTCTGGATTTTCTGCCCAACAGTCCATAATAGTGATAACAACATAATCGGCACAATTTGCTTTCGACTCGGAGAGTACGTTTAAATTGGGCCTAAACGGTGGTTCACCATCTTCCGGAAATCTTTTTACTCGGTCTATGATTTCTGTCATAATATTATTAATAATCACATTAATTTTTTTTGTAATTTGAATCGAATATTGAAGTTATATTTATATTACTTCCTCGTTACACACGTTACCACTTATAATTACCTTTAGGTTCCAGATTTATATTTCCATACGGTCCTTTGCGTCCAAGAATTTCATATAGAATAATGGCGAAAGAATAAATATCTCCTGCCTGAGTGCCTTTAATCGGAGCATGTGAGTTTCTTAATAGCTCGGGGGCTTTCCAAAATAAGTCTACCCGGGATAAATAGTAATTAAACATTATTAAATAATAATTTGATTCATATAATAATTAAAATAACGCGAAATATACAATTTGATAAAAATATAGAATAAATATCCGCATACTTCGATAATACTGATGTTCACCGATGCTGTCAGATTCGGCGCAATGACGCATATTATGAAGACCGAAATCGGAGACTTGAAGTACCCAACGTGAAGTTACAACACAATTGGAAGACTTTAAGTTTCCATGACATACTAACAATGAAGACTCGTGAATATATGACATGCCCTGTTTAATAAAATTGCATTAAAATTTTACGATGTATAGTGTAAATTTCAAAAACACTTACCTTAACAAGATCGTGGATGAGGGAAGCAATGAACATATCATCTAATTTAATATCTTCATTTTCAACTATGTCCTACAAAATATACGATATATATTTTCTTTCCTATTCTTTCTTATTATCTTATTATCTAAACTTTTAAAGTCGATTTACACTATATTTATAATTTTTATAATTTTTATTTATGTACAACATACATATGATAGAGAGTGCCAATGATCAAAGTTAGATGTTATCAATATATATTCTTAATTTAAAAGACTCCGCACAAAATCATAGGCCTTCGGTGAAATTGGCTGAAACTTTAGTATATTATAATTTTTGATTCATTGAGCAAAAGTGTCCATAAGCACAAAGCTTGATTGGTTTTTTTTGTTATAGGCGTTTGAAGTTCTATTAATGCTTCGAAATCAAGTTTCTGTAATAAATAAAGAAATTTTAGATAACAATATGCCATGCACTCTCATCATCCTCACTCTCACTCCCTCCACCATCCCTCTCCCCCCAACCCCATATAGATACGCTTGCGCGCGTATTTTTATATGAAAAAAATAAAAATCGAAATAAATCTTTCTTATTACACTTTTGTGTGTGTGTGTGTGTGTATGTGTGTGTGTGTGTGGGGGGGGGAGGGGGGCGTATGTGTGTATATATCAATGGTACGTTTATAATTTTAGTTTATCTCAGAATTATCCGAAACGACGTAGACATGACAGGTGTTTCATTGGGGTTGATTTTCGTTCCCTTATCTCTCACGTTTGGCATGCACAAAAAAAATAAAGAGAAGAGGAAAAAGAATTTTTTATCCTGTGTTATTGCATTTCAGCAAGCACCCGATATTTTTGCACGCGGTGTTTCACACGCGGAAACGATCATTCGGGTGATAATCAAATATCTCGCACATAAGAAGTAAGGGAACTCACGTATTTCGAACGATACGCGTGAGAGAAGTAAAAATTTAACAGACTCTAAATACATGAGGGCATATGTGTATGGGGGTGGAGGTGGGTGATGAGAGGGAATGAGAGGTTGGGGGAGTGAGGGTGAGAGAGTGGGATGGCATATTGGTATCTAAAAATCTCTTCATTTATTACAGAAATTTGATTTTAAGGCATTAATAAAGTAAAATTTTAAATAACTTAAAAAAAATGATCATTTTCAAGCTTTATGTGAGTACTTTTGATCAGCGTCAAGAACTATATATATATAATATAAAGTTTCAGGCAATTTCACCGAGGGTCAAAATCCTATGATTTTATGCAGGGTCTTTAATTATCCCAGACGTGACTGTGCACCAAAAAATTCGGATATATGAATGTATTCCTATATATGAATGTTTCGACTTTTCATCATATTTATATTATTAGCGTCTCAGATTGTGATTAATGTCCGGCGCACTGTCACATCTAGGATAATTAAATTTAAATTAAGAAATATATATATTGTATCTATAACATCTAACTTTGATCGATTATTGGCGCTCTCTATCATATGTACGTTATACATTTATACGGTCTTATTTCTTATTTTATTTATGTACATGATAATATATTGAATATTCTTGTATATTTTATTTATGTACATAAATATATATTAATACTATATTATTTGGAGATAGGTAATATTTCGGTGCTAATAATTAATAACAGGATGTTATCATGATTACAGTGTGACGTACATAAAGACTTCCTTTGGCACAATAGTCGGTAATTAACAATATCCTCATCGGCTCCACGCACGCTCCGATAAAAGAGTTGAGATTGCCGTGTCTAATTTCACGAAGAATGCGCATCTCCTTCATAACATCCCGTGAAATGTCTTTTTTCTTTGAGAATTTTAACTCCTTTATCCGTACCATTACACCATGATAATGTCCAGTTTGCGCAAACACTTGGCCGCCACATCTCGACTCATAGGACATTGCACTAACTAAACTTAACTATAATCGAAAGAAATTGATTTCTTACATCATGCATCAAGAGGTCAACACACGAACAAGCACTTTGTCATCCATCTCAATTGCGATAATACTCGCTATTTACCTTACTAGGGGAGGACATCATGTTATCAAGATGGGGATAACCATGTATTTCATTCGGATCAATCTTCCAAAGCAATCCTTCTATCTCCTGTTCTATTTTCCATCTTCGATATATGCTCACAGTAACTACTATGGCGCAAAACAATAAAATAGCTAATGCTGCAGCGACAATGATACTGCGAAGATGTGTGTCATCTTTTGGACAATGTTCATTAAGAAAACCACATCCAGGTTCTGCTTCAGGTTTATTTTTACCGGGCCAATCTATAGCGCCTGGCCAAGATTTATATACCTATATTATGTAAATATCTTGTATTTACTCAACATCATCACAGAGCTTTCAATTTTTATAATTCAATGATTTAAATATGAAATGACCGTTTTTTCTATTTTCGAATTGTCGTAAAAATTTTTCAAACGCTATGAATAACTCACTCACTAGAGTTTCACCCTGCTGGAATTGACCTACAGGCAACATCTGATAATCACAAGAGAAGTTATCAGTATGGAATGATTCTTTTTTCAAAGCAAGCACTGAAAAGTTTCCCTCCGAATCTCCAAATTTATCCAAATTTATTTTTGCCCCACTCACACCTAATAAACAAAAAAGATATTTTAACAAAGATATCTTATACGCTCTTCAATGTTTAAAAATAAGGAAGAGAGATCCATTTCGAAAATTACATCAATTCATCTTCGATCTAATTGCTCTTCTCTCGTATTATAGGCATGTCGAGTATTAGATTACGCGAACCACTTGATATAGATTACACTCGATATATATTACACTCGATATAGATTATATCTACTTGACGTGATTATAGCTACTTACTGTAATATGTATGTCTTTTGATAATTGTCTCGACTATAAGAGTGCCATTTTTGGCCAGTTCTTCGATAGAATGATTCGGATAAGCTCGTATTAATTGGTCTAAAGCTTCCGCGTATAGCTTAACAGAATCGTAAAGGTATGCCGCGTAAATGGATACATACTGAAACGGAGATTAAACATTATAATATAAATAACGTGATACGAACATTTACGATTAATCCACTATCTAAAAATACCTTTTCAAATTTTTTGAGAAGTTCAGGAACATAGAAATTAAAGGGATCTATGGTACTGTAGTGTCGGACTTTTTTGGTAAATTCTTCATAATTGCTCGTCGGCGGTGTCGACACTACAACCATCAATGAACGTGCTCTTTTCAGAAAATCCTTCGGTTCGAGACAATTTTTCAAATTATTATAGTGATCGGGTTCTGTATCAATAATAACAAATTATTACTTGTGAAATCGAGACATAACTGCAAGACTTTTTTAGATAACAAATCTTTAAGTTTACAATTAAAAAATGTGTATGCATACATAACAATAATTTAACTTTGAATTTAATAAGAAATCAATTTTATAACATTATATTTGTACGATATAAATAGCATAAGATTCTGACGATTCAATCGCCTTATCGATGTTATTGTTCATCGACATAAACATTTGATAAGATTCCCTAGATTCACTTACTCCACAAATATTTTTGTGCTTCACGTTGCGAATACGTCATCATGTCCACGTATATTACCATATACTCTCCGTTATCCAGCAATCTTTGGCCTTGCATTGAATTCATCATATCTATCAGTGACATTGGCGTTCCCAGGAAGATGTAAACTGAAGCAAATGTTTTGTATGGAACAAAGAATATTAGGTAATTATATTAGTAATATTATGTAAATGTTATATAAACAAAAATATTTTTCTTCAATATATTACGCATGTATACAAAATAACTATAATCATATTATATATATATATATAT
>Ga0157364_1005084_pt1 | contig 13306 bp, 5 predicted proteins | sample AttsexASBM2_FD_111476 | JGI IMG/M metagenome (GOLD analysis project Ga0157364, IMG submission 111476) | Fungus gardens microbial communities from leaf cutter ant in Ribeirão Preto, State of São Paulo, Brazil - Atta sexdens ASBM2 | ecosystem: Host-associated > Fungi > Mycelium > Unclassified ... | reverse complement strand
GGAAAATTCGTGCCGATTTTGAAGGAAAATTGAAACGCAGAAGATTTAAATTTTTAATTTCATTTATTAAATTTAAATCCTTTGTGGCACGAACTTTCCGGACAACCCAATATATATATATATATATAAATAAACATATTAATATTTAATATTTAAACATATCTAATATATTTAATATTACCATTTATTCTATTCTTTCTTATATTTGACAAAATATATTATTTGTATTTGATACAATTCTAATGAAATTTCTTTATTATACTCGGCATAAAATTAAAATTCGGGGTACAAGTCGGCGAAATAAAATCCCGCATCGTTGCGACAGAGATGCGACGAAACAATACGTTCGTGAAACGTCCACATATTATCTACCGCAAAATCGCAATGTATAATTCCTAATGTGTACGTAGATACCGTTCCGTGCCATACATTATTCGCATGCGAATGTGGCAATACATCGTGTGCGCGCGAGTTCGCATCATAGAAGAGGAAAGCAAGAAGGAAATAGCTCTTCTTTCAGCCGAACTGAACTGAACTCGCGCGCGTGTAATTGCGCGAGTTAGAGATATGTGCGGGTTGTATGTATCGGGTTAGATATGCGGTACCTGGCCTTTACGCTGACCCATGCTTTCACCCGGTAGCGTCTTCGTCTCGTCGACTCGCTTCATCCTGCGTTCCCCGTACTAGCCTGCAGCCCTCATCGCGGATTCGTCCTCGTTGGTCACCTACTTAGGCAGCCGTGATGTAATATCTGTATGAAGGAATATTTGCGAATAACACTGAATTTCGTCATTATTTTTCTGCGAGATTCTCTATTATTAGACGCTAATTATTAGTAAATTGTTTCCCTCTTTGAGAAGAGTTTCCCTCTTTCCATCAAAATAAATTATTCCAGAAACAATAACTTGCCAATGAAAAAATTTCGTTTTTAAAATTTAAAAGTAATAATAATAACAATAATTTAATAATAATAATAGTTTATTTTATGTACGAGATGATAATGATAGTTGACAGGATAGATGAGTGTGCTATGCGAACATGATGGAGATACACGCGAAAGATAAGACTTTAGAGAGGCGGCTATGATGTCTATCAGAAAATTAAAGAAAGAATTAACGAGATGTTCATAACTTAAAAAGCAAATAGAATGTAAACAAAGCAGAACATGGGAAACACGATAAACTCATTTGTAATTTTAAATATCTCGGCGGTCATATCGTTGGTATCTTTTCTTATTGTTGATATATTCTATATGTTCTGATGGGATAATCAGAATCAACAACGATAATGATTCAGAATAAACTTTCCTTTTATTCTGTGTCATAATGACATGCTCGTATAGACATGCTCGTTATAAAGTATAAAAGGAAAGTTTATCCTGAATCATCGTTGTTGTTGATTTAGATCATCTTGTCAGAACATAGCATAAATCAACAGATTATAGGCCCAATACATTAGTTCATAATTCTGATTCTAATAATAAAAAGCGAAAAGAAAAAATACTAAATTTTTGAACTAAATATAAAATAAATTTCTGTAGATTATACCATAATTTTAACATTTATTATGCTATTAACGGCGTACAAATTTAATATTTTTAGGTGATTTAAATACGAGCAAAATATATAAATTTGTAATAACAATTTAAATATAATTTACTTATACATCTAAACTCTTCGGATGTTTACGCACTAAGTACTGTGCCGTATTCTTATTTGCCTTTTTGTCAATTATTTAATTTCTTATTTAATTTTTAAATTTTTATTTATAAAAAGAATGAATGAATGAAGGATATAACATTTATAATAAAGTAACATATAATAATGTATATAATACGTAATAATAGATATGTATAATAGAATTAGCCATCTAAATGATTAAAAATAAAGCGAGGAGCTAGCAAAGACTTGTCGTATCGTAAGCAAAAGCAAAGAAGAGTACACCGGAGTCTAGCAGATTACGCCAAAGTTACATTAAGGTTTGTTAGATTACGAAGCTAGATTAGAGACCTGTATGAGAAAGCGGGAATGTAAGTATCTTCGTCACACTAGCGAACCTCGTGTGCACTACTTTGGCGTTGTTCATTATCTCTCGCAATATTTCGTAACGCAACTCTGGTCTGCAAATGGTTATGAAACCGAATTATTTCGAAGCTCGCAATCAATTAATGAAATATCGAGTGAAAATCAAATTAAGAAAAGCGAATGGTTTTTCCTGGGTGATTTGTGAGTTATACTTTAGCGTGTGGTGTGCGTGATGCAACAGTTGGCTATTTGTTATTACGTGATTATGCTACTCACGGATGATCACTTTGTCATAACAGCGCGGCAGTGTCTTAATTACCATCATTTTTCATTACGATCATTATGATTCGTCGTGACAGTGATGATCAGATCGATTAGAAATTAGATATACATTTCAAAGATTAAATTCACAGCTAGTGTAACAATTAAATTAATTTATTATCATAAAAGGATATACTTTGTTTTATCGAGAAAAAAATATAATATTTTTATACTGATATATAGGACATATTTAATTCTTTAAAGTGGAATCTCACTCTAAAGAGTAAAAATTGAGCCAGTCTTGAAAAAGAATTTTTAATCTTTAAAAATGAGAGATTAAGAATGAGACTCTTCAGAATGAGATACTCTCTAAAAGTTTTACGAAGAAAGAAACAAGACGGAAATTAAAAATAAAAAACAGAATTATTCACAAATTATTAATATATTTTGCCCAATTTAACCGATTGTGCCATAACCATATATACAAGAAATACATAAAATATGTCTGTCAGTATATATCTTCCTGTCTAAAATGCCTTTGTCAGACTGATGTAACGTATTTCAATGTGCGATCAATCAATGTAATCGCGATAATTCACACACGTTACTAAAGTTATACATCTCCTACTTCCATTTTAACGTCGCATCTCGTGAATACGAAAACATGGATGAATGTACGGTACCGTGCCATGTACGTACTAATTTCTCGGCACCTTTCACCAAGCTCGTGTCATCACGATCCATCATATTCGGAAGGATTGTATAGCGTTCGCTCGCAAATCGTAATCTTAACGTGCTCTCGTTTTGAGAGCTCTTGCCGCATGATCCGCGAGCTATAATATCGTATCCACGACGACACTCGCTCGACACATAAAACTTGGCGTTAAACAGTGCTCTAGTCTTACGCAAGGAAATGCACACGGGAAAAAGCCACGGTTTCCCCCATACAAAGATTTTTTTTTACTGGTACCTCCAACTAATCTGGAGAATATTACCCTCGTAATGACACGCGTAAAGCACGATTAGCAATTCCGCTTTTCTTACATTCCTCATGAAGAAGGAAGCGACCCGAAGACTTCCACTGGAATCTCGAATATACGTGGATCTTGATTAACCGAGATCGACAGCCGCTTATTAGCTGTTGCAGCAGAGACGCCGCGAGGGATATAATAATTCAGATTATTTATCAAGACTGACGATCGCGCGTGAGCGCAAAAAAATTTGTGAGAGTGATTGAAACCGGTATTCATAAGCCGTTCTTATTTCAGGACTGTCTTAAGATGCTAATATGACTTCTGATTAAGCTATAACATTTTAAGACTATATTCAAAACAGTTTCAAATATATTAAGAATTGATTATGAATGAGACTGATTGTGAATCATAGTGAATGAAAAGGTTTAGAAATCTTTTAAATCTTGATGACTGTGGATATACTGAAAAAATAATTGGTTAATTGAATTAATTTTAATTGAAAATGGATGAATCTGAATTTTCTAATTAAATCTACTAAATTGTAATTGAAATAATTAAAATTCTGATAATTAATATTAGAATCTTCTGATTCATCCATTTTCAACCAGACATTTTTCTCAATGTAGGTAATGTAAATTTCGACCTCGCTGAATATCCTTAATGCCAATTGCTAATCTCACGCAGATAATAGTATTATTAAGAGATTTCGTGAAGAGATCTTCAATTCATCGTTTCCGCAAAGACGAAATTACGCGATGGAACAGTATCGGGAAACTCAGAACAGTGAAAGTTATCCCTCGACCCCGGCGAATGTATCTCTGATGTTCTAATAAATTAGTTGCACGCCAATCACGCATTCATTCTTATACCCGTGGGATGAGATTCCGCGGAAAGAAATCGCGTAATTAAAATTTCTTCCGTATATAAATACATTCATTAAATTGTTTAAATCTATTTTTCGTACAAAGTATAATATTTCCCAAGTATAATATTTCCCACTGATAACGATATAAAGTATAATATTATTATTATAATTGGAAATAAAATTATATTAGATATAATTTATAGTATAGATAAATTATAGTAGATATAAAATCAAATTCTTTCGGTTCAGAATCTTTTCGCATTAGATTTCGGTTAAATTTACTATAGAAATAAAAAAATCTAATAAAAAGATTTACGATGCTATGTAACAATTTTTAAATGAACTATTTTAATTGGCTAAAAAGTATCTAGTTAATTATTAATAGTTAATAAATAGTTAATAAATAATAAAAATTCTCTTATTACATGATATATGATATCTCTTATCACAATATTTATTTTTTATTGATTTACAGAGCATGTAAAACTTGTATAATTTGCAATAATTATCCTGTGTTATATCGTATTTTAATTATTCAAATATTACATAGGAAAAATGATTTTGTTGAAGTATTTAAAAATTTAGCTACAAAATATATTGTTGAGTCAAAATTATGTAGGGCACTCAAGCATAATAAACAACGTCGTAAAAAGTTTTGATGACTTTTTAGCAACCAGTTGGAGCATCCTACATAATTATTTTTGATGGTTTAATAAAATTTATTTTTATATCTGCATATATTCAAGTTTTTTAGATACTTTAGCAAAACTACATGTATTCAAATTTTTAGATACTTTAGCAAAACTATTTTTTCCGTGTAATTGTTAACGATAATTTTTATCAATATAACAGTTAAGAATCCTTTACTTTTGATCGACACTCATATATAGAGCACAATGAGAGTTACTCGTAGGAGATTTAACATTTTTCATGAATAATTAATCACGAATGCATTGGCATTATAATATAATTAATTCCTCAATTGAAGTTGCAAACTATCTAAATATAATAATAGTGAAATGATATTAAACACATCATTGTTCAAATATAACACGTTAGCGTAAATGCCTCGTGTAAACTCCTCGTGTAAACGCTGTGATTTCACGCTCCATCACGCGTTATTATCGCTCTCGATTATCGATCTCTTGTTAGAAATTAAGTGCAATTCATTTCTAATTTCTATAAGATCGATGCGAAACGAAAGAATATATTTAATAGCATATAGTACTACAAATTACATCAGTGCTCCTTAATCTGTAATTTGATGACGACACAAGAGTAATACAGGGTGAAAAAGCTTAATTAAGCGAGTTTGTCACGTGCATCATACTAGATTCGTTTATATTCCTATATATGAAATTAGTAAAGTTGTGAAAGCATATGAGACATTCCAGCGAGCATCTTTGAAACATTGTCATTTTTGATTTTTTAAAAATTTACTAACATATTCTACAGATAAAAATATGAGACACGTGTTTCGTGAAAAAAATTTGAAATTTTTTTTAAAGTTTTTCACTGTTGTAAGTTGCAGAAATTCATAAAAAAAACGTTATTTATGCGAACATTCAAATTATTATATCATCGAAATAATTAGTTGTACAAAAAAATGCAAGAGACTAATTTAAAAAATCTTAAATTGTTCTCTGGATGGATTATTTTTAATTTAATTTTTTTCGTATAAATAAATCATTTTCCTGTCTGTCCATCTGTTTACAATTTTTATTAACATTTTTCATCATCAACTTATTAATTTAAAAATTTTGTAAAATATTATAAAATATCATCATATATTCTCACTTTAATTATGAAGAATCCTGAAAATGGAATTTGAATAGAATGTATAGCTAAAAAATTCTGTTGTGTGACGACGCAGTTCCGTACATATACATATATGAAATAACTTTTTAATTTTATCGTATCCAGGAGATCAAAAACTATAAAAAAACATTATTTCTTTTATTTACACTTTTTTGAGTAGAAATCGACCTCTTTTTAATCTTTTTATCCTTTATAGGTATATAAATAAATTTGTAAATCTATAAATAATGCATAGATCTACCTATTTGTCATATCACTAGAATAAAGAGGAAAGCATGATATCATGATTGAAAGACACGCAATGTCCGAATAATGGCCTCGAATCGGAGTTGTCCGATTTTTGAAGGAGGCCGGCTCCAACCTTTCGAAAGTGTTTTTTCTCCTCCCTGCCTCTGCGTGTCAGCCTTCTCTCTCCTTCGTTCAGATAGAAAAAAAAAGAAGCGATGTTCCCGTGAAAGTTGCCTTCTGGCTACTATAAAGTGCCGTCATGACTTCCCGGTGATCTTCCCTAACTTATCCCCCCCGACTTCTTCGCTGTGCTCAACCTCTTATCCTGTTTTACTCGCAAGCATATTCGATCTTATTTCGCATACAAAGTTTCTTCGCCATTTTTTTTCAAAATTACGCCAACATTTTTTCGTTGCGTCCATAAAATGTTTCGTCGTATCTGGGAAAGTTATTTGAGTTGCATCTTTTTGATAAACCTATCAGTATATTAAAAATTATATGAAATCGATATGTCTACAAAAGTTATAAGCTTCTTTTTCAAGAATTGTGTGATCAACTAAGGGGAGAGGATAATACTATTTACTAAGTCCATTCAATAAAATAGACATGGCATAATTTATTTTCGATGTAGATTCATCATACTGAGGGAGATCAAAATTCGTGAAGAGTCCTCTGTATCTTTGTAAGTTTTTTTTGGAGATTCTGCTTCGGTTCATTCACACACGACGCAACGCGGAAAAACAAAGCAACTAGAACTCACAACCTCGCGCGTATAGGATGCTTGACTTATTCACTTCGTGAATAAGTCAAAGCGATTTGAATCGTCTGTTCTCATCATTACTCGCGTCACGCGTGCACGTGAGAGCCTCAGGAGAAAAAGAGAAAGAGAAAGAGAAAGAGAGAAAGAGAGAGGGAGAGAGAGAGAGAGAGAGAAAGCACACATATAGACTGTCGCGCTACATGTTAGTAAGCTTCCTTTTTATTCGTTTTCTCAGCTTCTCTCCTGTTAAATTCTCGTGTCAATGAGCAAGAGAGCCTCGCTTTCGCTCATCGTCTCATCTTTCCCTCCGGGGCAATTTCAAGCAGCAGCCAGCTGTTCGGTGCTGTTGATGCGTGCGACGTGTATACGCTTTTCATCACATGTCTGTCGCTTGGTAAACGATAGCCAAGACGCTATTTTCTCTCCTTTCGACTATTATGGCATTATCTTTTAATCCTTTGTGAAACATCGAGACATCCAACTCTCTTCCCATCTCCCTTCTCTGTAATTTGCATTTCCTTTTTTTTTAAGATATAAATTAAATAAATAAATAAATAAATAAATAAATAAACAAATAAATAAAATGAAAGTGACATAAAATTCTTTCTTCATTAAAGAAAATTAATATTACTCCGATTTTCCCTTATTGTTGTAAATATTAGGTATTATAACATATGTAAGTCTTAGGAGCTTTTGATAAGTAGCGTTAAAAAAATTTAGGCAAATATAAAGAGATATATTACATAAATGTGTTTTGCAAAGTCATCAACTTCGTACGTTACATTCAATTGTATCGCCACGTAACGCCCAATTTAATTTCATCATATGAAAGATAGAAAGAATATTATGTACAATATATGTACCTATAGATGTACTCTGCAATAAACATGCATGTCTGAACTCAAGAAGAAAAAGAAAGTTAAATAATGTCAATTTTAACGTTATATTGATCGATTATTGATCGAATTTATTTGTCATGATTTAATATGATATTATTTTTATTTTTTTATTCTTGAAAAATATTTCGAAGAACAATTTAACAGTTGTCTAAACCTGTTTGTTATTCGACAATGCTTCAAACTGATGCTGTAACTGTCATTTCAAAGTTATATTCTGTAAGCGCAAGTTCTCTTAACAATTCGTCTCAATCTATATTTTTCTTCTTTAATATACTTAACTTTACGTGTGATTCGAAGATTGCAGCGGTGATCATTTAGCTGCTACTAATTGACAAAGAGACTTTTCAACAATGAAATTAAAGAGGCTTTCTATGCTGCAGTTTTGGACATGATAATAAATACGAATGTTGAAACTGACTTGAACATCGCTAAACGGAGCCGAAACATTCGATATTGTATAAATACATATAAGGTTTAAGAAATACAATTTATATATGACGCTCGAATAACTGCGCTCACAAGTCTGCTCTCAATCGCCTGTATTAATTTATAATTATATTCATTTGGATTTGGAATATATAACGTTTTTAGGACATCTTATGTTTACATTTAAACACAGTTGAGTAAAAAATTTTGGACGTCTGAGAGAATTTTAAGTTGTCTTAATTAAAGATTTCTTTAAGATGCCTTAATGTTTACTGGATAGATTTCGTTAATTCACAAGCGAATTGATCAAATGCCATCGTTTGCGAACAGATCTTAATTTCACGGGAAATTATGCCGCCTTAATAATTGAACTACTAGTTGTCTCGCATCCTATAAATACGTTATAGAAACACACGTGCAAATTTCGCGCGTGTCCTATGCATTTCTCGTGCGCATTGCCTAAGAAACGCACAAGCATTATTTCGTCTAGTCATCGTGGGAAATCCTCCTGCGCTACTTTGTGGATTCCATCGGATCTCATCGTAACTCGCGAGTCTTCTTCGCGAAGCGCTCTTTGAGAGAAAAAGAGAAAGAGAAAAAAAAAAAGAAAAAGAGAGACAAAAGTAAGGGAAACGGTTGAACGAAATCTGGCGACGAGCATCGTTCTCTTGATTAGCGGTTGTTTAGGAGCAGTGAAAGTTTCTCCGCTCGCGAGAGATGCACTACCTTTTTGGAAAGAGATAAATGCGGCTTCCTCGCCTTCTCCTTCCCCTTTCTACCCATCAACCTGCGTTCCCTTCTCTCTTTTTCGTGGCGAGAATTGACGAGAGAATTGTTGTCGCTATCGCGTAATACTCAGCGCATTCTCATGCGGAAACGCACTGAGAAAGGAAATCGTCGCCACAGGGAATTAACCCTGTGGCTTACCTGTTCGACGAAATCGAGATCAAGCTGGAGTCCCCCCTTTCATCCCCTTTTCAATGTTCAACAACAAGCGTTCTGTAAAATGTCAGTTAATACTATCGTACGCAAAATACGTCAATTACTTGTGCGATCGTAAAGCGATGTGTAGCTCGAGTATAATCGGGATTAAAATGCCGCGTTGACACGTACTGATTAATCGTCCGTAAAAATGGCGTTGCGAATTTCTACAAGGAGAAAAAGAATCGCGCGCGCATGCTCGATTATTTTTTTAATCTGTGTGAATTTACTTTATTTGAAAAACGGAGTTTACTTTGTAATTTGGAAAATTGACGAATCTACCTGGATTGTTTCTTCGGAAATTTTTGAATATAATTTAATTCTTATACTTATAAGTAAATACAATAAACAATTGTTCTAATACTGAGAATTAGAAAATTAAAAAAGAGTAAAGGATAAATCTTACCAAGATTAAAGTTAATTTGACAAAAATTAATATTTTTATCAATGTAGATCTTTTAATCTCGGCTTAAAATTTATTTTTTACATAGAACAAGACAAAAAATAAATTAAAGAAGAAAGAAGAGAAAAAAATTACCAAGATTAAAATTAATCTATATTGATAGAGCTGGGCAAATTTAAATGTGAAAATTCCACGAACTTGGACTTCAGAATCTATTCGAATTGGAAAGGTATACAATAAGTTGACAAGTGTAGATAGTTTTATGTAAAAATACATAAAAAAGCTTTATTTCGCCACCGTTTTCTTGCAAAAAATAAAAAGTATAAAAAACATCTCTCCTTCGCTCTAGTCGTCGTAAACATCATCATCATCATCATCATCATCATCATCATCATCATCATCATCATCATCATCATTATCATCATCATCATCATCATCAGCATCATCATCATCATCGTTGTCGTCGTCGTTATCATAATCGTGGTAGTCGTCGTTATAATCGATATCATTGTTCTTCTCATCATCACCATCATCATCATCATCATCATCATCATCATCATCATCATCATCATCATCATCGTCGTCGTTGTCGTCATTATCGTATTTAGCATCGTCATCATTATCGCCGTCTTCAACTTTGTCATCGTTGTCGTCTTCTTCTCTCGGCGATCGCGCATATAATACAGCGATACGTCAATACGATAAGTATTATCGTCGCTGATCATGTTAGAGGTATGTGAACGGTGTGTGCGTGTGTGTTGATGAACAGGAGGGTAGGACGGAGGGGCCGCAACGGGGGTAGCGGTGAATTGACTAGTATGGCCCGGATCCACCGGGTGCCCCGTAACTCGTGCTGGGTCCACTTGGTCCGGTGCCACCGATACCACCACCGACACCGCCACCGACACCGCCACCGACACCGCCACCGACACCGCCACCAATTCCGTGACCGCCGATGCCGATGCCACCACCTCCACCACCACCGGTAACTTCCTTCTGCAATGTGAAGAAAAAAAAGATTAAGTAATTAGATCGATATATTTAGGATTTTCACTTTTTCTTATTTCTTATGCTTAAGTTTCTTTCCTTTACCTGAGTTTTGTATTTGATAAAGTAGACTTCCGGTTTGCTGGGCTGAGTGGGTGTGATGGTGGGCAGGTTGATCTCGGGCGCTTCTTCCGGTTTCTTGACCAAAACATAGATGAGCGTTTTCTGCTCATCCTGCTGCTGCACCGGAATCACTGGAGCGGTCGGAGTTGGTGGGGTAGGTGCCTTGATGAAGATAATCTTATAGTGCTTTTGTGCCTGATATCCCCCGCTTATGGGCCTGACTGGTCTTGCCTCAGGAGCCTCTGGAGGCGGTACATGAACGTAGATGTGTTTTTGAATGAGCGAGCCACCTCCGAATCCACCGCCGCCGCCGCCGCCACCGAATGCACCAGAGATACCATCTGCACCGCCGACACCGCCGCCAATGCTAGTAACTCCACCTCCGCCACCTCCGCCGACGAACGAGGGAACGCCGAGAATACCTTCGGTACCTCCGGTGCCACCGGCGATACCTGCACCACTGAAAGCACCGCCTCCGCCGCCGAAACCACCGATGCCACTAATACCACCAACACCACCGCCGATCGCAAATGCACCGGCAGGAGCGCCGTAACTACTGCTTGGCTGGCTATAGGAGTATCCGGCTTCCGGCCGCGCCATCGCCGTTGCGACGAGCGCCAGGATCTACAATTGCAATTCAATTTTAATTTCCTGTGTTTAAATATTGAAAACGAGATTGCAACTTTGATATTTGAGCTTTGTTTTATTATTTTTCTCTTTTATAAATATTTTATTATGTTTAAGAAAAACGTCCCCGTAACCGAACATTCACAAAATTTATTATTAGATATTAATTTTAAATGCTCTTTTTATTATAATATTATAATTTAACGAATATTATTATTTAAAGATTGCAATTAAATTATAATATTATATTTAAGAAAGCATTTGAGATTAATAATAATATAAACAAATATAAAATTTCGTGAAAATATCCGAACATATAATAATTACATGTCCGGTCTTTAAGACGTTTATCTTATCATGATTCTACGGATCCTATTTTGCAACTCTTAATGACTTTAACGATATCATTACATTGTCGTTGCGCAGCTTTCTACTGTATACGAAATCTGCGCAATGATAATGTAATGATATCGTTGCAGTCATTAAAAATTACAGAATAGAGCCCTAAAATTAAGTTTAGTTCCACTAATGTAAGATTAATTTTAATCTCAGTTTAATTTACTGTTTATTTCTTTCTAATTTTTAGAAGTAGATAAACAATAAATTGAACCAAAAATAAGATTAATTTATATTAATGGAACAGGATCATAATATTCTTTTCGATACCTCACTTTTTTTTCATTGCAATTCAGTATAATTATTGTGCTAAAATTATGTGCTAATATAAAATAATGTAGCTCGTGAATAAAGCAGGTTGAATTCTGTAAAATTGAACTCTAAGTATTTCTTACATAGAACAAATGTATATATGCGAAAAAATGCATTATTTATTTGTATACATTAATATAAAGAGTTCCCATGCGTTTTTAATTGAAGAAAAATTAGGTACCTCTTCCTCAAAGATAACATAAATATTTCATCTAATTTTATTTTTAATAAACATTCCCAGTATTTCTCTATTCGTTTTTTGCAATAAACGTATCTAGAAAGCAAGCAGTAAACGGTTCAGAAGTATTTCGGAAGTGCATGGCGATGGATTTACGAGCACGTGGAACGTATAGTCCCTTTCTTTTAGTCACCGGCCGCGCTTAATGTTTCACGGTGTTAGCGTTACATAAACCCAGGAGAGAATCCCGACATTTAAGTTCTCTTCTTCCTGTTTTTCTCTTTTCTGTTTTCGCGCAAATGGAATTAGAGAAGTGGCACAATCACTGAACCGGTTCTCGGGTTAGTCACTATCATGGAGTACATTGACACCGCACACAATATTCCCTATGCACCCTCCCCTCTCTTTTACTTTCTCCCGCATTCTCCCGCCTCCCGCTCTCGGATGAAACCTTCGATCCCGATTTCGATCTCGATCTTGATCACGAATTCTCCTCGTTTCTCTTACGATCTTATCATCCTCCGAGAAAGATCTCGTATACGCGAGAAAAGAAACAGAAAGGGGGAACCCGAATAAAAAGACAGCGACAGGAAAGAAGAAGATGAAGGAACGGAGAAGAGAGTGAAGAAAGGACGAGAGAAGGAAACGAGAAATTGGATAACTCGTCGTGGACGGGCTACTCACCATGAATGCCCTCATGGTAACTGCTGTTCCTTGATTTGAGGACTGATGCTCTGCAGATGTCTTGAAGCCCCCTTTTATACAGGCCAGCATGGGGGCCCCACTCGATGCCCCGACCCATCACCTATGAGATGCGACGGAGCTATTACAAATCTCTCTCCCTCTTTCTCTCTTTCTCTTCCTTTCTTCCAATCTTACCTCTTCTTGCGATATAGAGCCGTTTGCGTTTGCTCAAATTTGTCTCTGTACTTTAGTTAAAATTCATCTATTCAGATAGGTTGCATCCACTCATGACACACACGTGTCACGTAATGTGGATTCAATGACGAATGAACGTGAGAAATGGACCATACGACATATTAT
>Ga0157364_1005083_pt1 | contig 13307 bp, 9 predicted proteins | sample AttsexASBM2_FD_111476 | JGI IMG/M metagenome (GOLD analysis project Ga0157364, IMG submission 111476) | Fungus gardens microbial communities from leaf cutter ant in Ribeirão Preto, State of São Paulo, Brazil - Atta sexdens ASBM2 | ecosystem: Host-associated > Fungi > Mycelium > Unclassified ... | reverse complement strand
TGTGTGTGAGTTTTTTATTTGCTAGCGATACTATTGATTATTTGTTATATTGACGAATTAATTTGCAATCGTAATCGATCGGTTTTTTAACAAATATCACATTTGCTTTCCCTTGACTTGTTTCTATAACAAAATCATTTTTCTCAGTGATGATATAATACTTAGTTTGAGATGTACTAGAAATTAATATGAGATAAGTGATGGAAAGTCCAACAGGCCGTTAAGTGGTTTTTAAACAAGCTCCTGTTTCCTTTTATTACAATTAATTGTTTCCTTTCTCTAGTCTTAGCTTGCAAAGTCGAGTAGATTTAGACTGCTAAAGTACATTTTTTTTTTCTTAATATACTTACTTTCACAATGGTTTCTAAACCGTATTTACATAATTATGCATTTTTATTTCACTATTTCGGTATGAATAAAACAAAGAAGTAATCTTATTAGCAAAATTATTTCTCTTTATAATAATTATATTCTTAATTTTATGCTAGATTCTTTATTATCTCATATTAATTTCTAGAAATCTGATCTATTGCAGAAATTTACTTGAGAGAATATAATTAACATCGAAATTGTCATTTAAAAAACAACTACAGGATGTCTCAGACTTCACGTAGCCCATTAAGCAGATTCCTGATCATTTCAAGATGGAAATCCTATATCGTAATGTCGAGATTGCAATAGTTTTTAAACAACGAGAGCTTAAAATTAGCCAATTGAACTATTTGCACGTTTAGATATTGCAGAATAGTGAAAATATTTTCAAACATCAATTCTATTCTCTTCTATTCTTCTAAATAATTTTCTAAATATCCTTTGCATTTAAAAACTATTGTAACTTCTACATTTTAATATTAGAATTTTTATTTTGAAATAATCTCTGGAATTTGCTCGGATGTCACGCGAAGGTCATCCTATATATCAAGAATATTGACAAGTAAAATTTAGCTGATATCAAACCATAAGAACTAATCGTTCGGAGAGAGAAACTGCAAGAAAAAATTACGAATCGAGACAAATGAGAGAAAATTAGTAGCAACGTGATTAAAATGTTTACTTATCTGGCTAAGGATCGCAAAGAATCATCAAAATAATAATTAATGTCTTAATATCTTTTAATACGCACGTTCTAGTTCTAGTTTTGTCCTCAAAATTATTTAAAAATTGCTCAACATAAATTAAACATTACATTAACACGTTGAGTGTCAATGACACATACCGTGTGTGACATTAGTTACTCTCATCGACGACACATACTGTGTACCACATGTTTACATGATTTCTGACATTGTTCTCTCGGCCGTCTGGACAGAGTTTTGTGTTCTCGCCAACCGCTCAGATACGTCTTACAATATACAATGTGCAATATACAATGTACCTTATACAATGTACAGCGTGCAATGGCTGTTTTTTTGTGACAATTTTTTTACATGATTTCAAGCTTCGATTCTTGCCGTACATCTAAAAAAATTGGTTGGCACTCAATGTGTTAAAAAAAATCATTATTTTCAACAACACATTTGACATCTCCATTAATTACCTTTTACGATCCCGGAGAGAGTTTGCAATCTCGTCTAGTAAGTTCGTTGACGCATAAGAAACAAAGAAGTCCGTGCTTAAAGAGTAAATAAAACGTTCGCTATTGGGCATGTAAAATATAAAAAAAAAAAACAAAAAAGAAAAAGTCCGGGAAAAGACAGTGGCGGCCAGGCTTTCAACGGAGCGTGTACTTGGGAGATTAGTGCGCTTTACTGCGCGGTACTTTTTTTTCTCTTTTTTTCTTTTCTACTTTTCTCTTGAGAAGAGAAACGTATGGTGGTCGATGAGTTGCTTTGAGGATGGACATTCGCACATTTTACATCTCCTCTTGAACGAAAGAGCAAGGACAGAAGAAATATATCGGAAGTAAAGAACTTTCTCGAAAAGAAGAACCGGAAAAGAACCTCCAATGAGATTGTAAGACATTTTTGTGCAAGTTACGTTGCAAGATTTTACGTTGCTGTTATTGTCACATTCATTTTTTATGTACCCTTTATATTTAATTTCCATCCAATTATTTTCAAATAATTATATCAAAATAAATAATACTTTCCCGTTGCTCATGCGAGTCATCCAACTAAATCAGTGATAAAATATGTAACATTTTCACATTATTCTTTAAATTTGGAAGAAAATTCTGCATTTGTACGGAAGGAAAATTCGTTGAATACGAAACACAAGAGTGGCCCCTGTAATTTGCACCGCAGTTGCGGCCACATAGACGGACGCGCACGCGATCACGAGCGATAAATCTTCGATGTTCGACGCGGGGTCTCTCACCTTGGGTGATCGTAAGTCCCGCGAAACACAAGAGGGACGAGGAAGACCCTACGTCACCACACACGGCAGCTGCCGGTACGTCATACTTTTTCTTTGTCTCAAAGAACCCTCCTCTTCAGTCGGTGCTCTTTGGGGTACGAACGGGGGCCACGCGCCCATGGCAGATGTTCCGTGACGCATGCCCCTTTGCTTCTGCATATTACGTACTTATACTTGGAATTCGCACGTACAAGGCGCATAACACGCGACCGATTCCTAATGTGCACGCGCGTAATCCTCAACGACGAATCGAAAACGTGGGGCGACAAATGTTCTATGGAATGACCGACGGACAATACGACGCGGCGGAGGGGTTGCATCTAAATTTCATAATAACACCCTCTACAATTTTTCGAGTTCTTGAATCAAAGTATGTAATTTCAGGCGAAGTAAAATAAAATCTTTAAATGATGTGAGAGAGCTATGTTTCAAGAGAATATTTGTATAATAATATAAAGAAGAAACTAGAATTTATCAAAAATTAATTCTGAAAAGTAATGAAGTAATGTGATTATTGATTTTCATGTTTTTCTGTAATTTAAATAATTTACTAAAATTTAATAAAATATAATTTAGTTACCGAAGTTTTAATACGAGATAAATATAAAAAAAGACATCTAAATTTTCGGTACGTGATCAATTTCAAGATGAGCTAATTTGAATTCCACTTCTTCAAATTAAATATTCTTGATAGTGATAAAAGAGACATCCGTATATCTACATATATACAACGCCATACGTACATATGTTTAGAAGCCGCCCCGCGCGATAAGAGCCTCGTCTGATAAAGAACAATATAACGGTCTTGTTAAAGATACGCCTACTATGATAAAAGTGAGTCGCAGCGCAATGATCGAGCGAAGCAGTGCTGAAAGAATTGTACGTTTCAATCAAATATCCAATTATTTTAGCGAACATGAATAATTTTAACACTTTAATTTTACGTATTCTGAAAAATTGTATATGTCTAACTCCCATTAATGCATCATTAAAAGTTAAGATGTAATTATAAAAGACATAAATTATATTCTCTCGTGTTTATAACAGCTGAATTTTTTTCTAAATATTCCTGATAGAAAACTCCGTAGTTTTTATAAGTATTTTATATTCATCCCAATTTCTAAATACACAGTTGGAAAATTTGTATTAAATTTAATATATTTCATATGTTTAATTTAATAAAAATTTTCATAAATAATCTACTCAAATTTTTATATTAATTTAACACAAAATGAATATGTTAGAAAATAACACAAATATTATGTAAAAAAGTTATAATACTGTAATACTACAAAAAGTATAATACTGAAATAATTTATAAGCAAACTGTGGAAACATATTTTTTCAGTAAAAATTAATATTTATGATATATTTTTCAAGAGTCTTATTCATTTATCTTAGAATTTACGTTTTAAAGCATTATTATTTTTATGTTATTTATTCACTTATTCATAAATTGTGTTACTTTGACTAAGAAATATATTAAATATCAATTTAACACAAAATATTTAAACTTTATGTTATTTAAATATTAACATAATTTTAATTAACATAAACATTATGTTAAATCAAGATTCAAACACGTTAAAAATTTAACACAAAATTTTAACAAGGATTTTAGTGGACCATTTTTCAACACAAATACAAAATGGTTTTTCGTGTAATAAGTTAACGTCATTTGTCCTCATTGTGTCATTTTTCGTCAAAATAATGTCAGTTTAGTTTATTATCTGGGGGATATTACAGATGTAGAATCGTACGTTGTAAAGAAATTATTTTCGTTTACAATTAGGACATTTTGATGCGTAAAGAGAAAAGGAGGCATGATGCATAAGAGACGGACTCCTTGGCTCAACATACGTCGTCACACCTGACGTCACATACTCGTTAGGGGGCAGATGGCCCCCCTCTCAAGCGTGACGTTGGTTCACGGGGTACCTGGCAGCGTTTATCTATAGGGCCTTCCCCTTACTCTTTGCTTCTTTCTTTCTCTCTCGCTCTTTTCGACATCCCATAAGGTGAGGCAAAATAAAATAAAACTCCCGAAGGGAGTTCCCTTCGCGCACACACGCGCAGCTGCTCAGGTAGCACGAGCTACTTCCACATTAGAGGACGGAACTGCCATGGGGTGTCCCATTGGTACCCCATAGAAATTCCGTCTGGCCAGACGCTCCCTCGGCGCGTATACGCTCGAGGGGGAGCAAGCAAGAAAAAAGAAAGAGGTTATCAAGGTGACGGAGCTACGATCGATTTGTAGAGGTATTAGTATACGGAAATGATTCGCGCGTGTATATACAGGCAACGCGATCCCCGCACAGAGGGGAATGTACTTCCGAATGCCACTATGTATCCACATTTGTCACGCATCGGAAGGCATACACGCGCGCAATTATTTCCGAAGTGAAAAGAGAGTATTTCCATTATATTTAGAAAATATTTATAAATATACATGAAATGTCAATGTAAATATATTTTGTATTCTCTAAATTATTTTATTTCTTAACATAATTTTGATGGATAAACTCTGTCACTACTAAAACAAGTTTACCGTTGCTTCTTAATTACAAGCTTCTTAATTACATCATTTTTCCAATGATTAAATGAAAAGTAAAATCCTTTTTTTTTACATTATTTAATTGCCAAATTTTTCTCAAATATGCTTCTAAAAAATGCTTCTAAATTTTTTCCTATCACTCAAGTTCGTCAAAAATCTTTTCACAGAAAATAACGATTTTAGACACTTTACATGTAAAATATATTAAGCTATTGACATACATATAATTTAATCTTTATAGATTTTTGTATGAACTCTGATTTCCTGCACAATATATCCATGGACGAGTAATTGGCGCAAGCGGAATGATCAATGGGACCGTGTCGATGTGTCGACAAAGATTTCTTTCATACAGGACAATCATAGGTGGACATCATTGTGTACTCTGATTTGACCTAAAGCTACCGAGCTGTTAGCGTGACAAAAAGAAATAGCTAAAGAAATTTTCCTTTCCCGATGCCCCCCAACCGATCATCTTTACGAACTATGAAGAGCCAACAGCCTAATTATCACGAGCACGCAATAGAAAAGATTTACAAGGTAGCAAACGAGCGTGGTCATTATGCTTTGTATGCGTATGTATTTCTGCGCGAGAAGTGATCTCTCAAACGATCTCTAAACATTCAATAACGAGGTCTCAATCGGGCGGGCCTTTTCACGCCTCGGTTAAAAGAGAAGGCAAGATCGGGCAGGCGATTTTTGTCGCCGCTCGTAAATCCGACTAATTCTCAGCACGAGATATCCGGTCCGGCCTGCCGAGAAGGCGTTTCGTGTAGTAAACATAATGTCGAGCCTGTAAAACCTGTCCCCGTTCCCTTTACACGTTAGCATCCCTTCTTTTCGTTTCTTCGCAGCGCGTGCCAGACTGTGGTTCGGCGAATCGCAGCTTTTCCACCGACAACACCTGGGAATATCTTTCCCTCTTCGCAGTCTCTTCCTCTTCTAGAGTTACGCGTTCTACTTTCATTATGTTTTTCGTGACGTTTGTTGTGTCACCCCCATTACATCAGTCATCAAAATAAATTCTTACGCACATAAGAATCTTTACGATTATTTAACATTTAAATTGATTAATATTAATTTTAAAAAATAATTCCTCACCATTGTGTGCATTTATAGGTAAAGTAAATTAATTAATAAAATAATAATTTATAAAAAACATATTTTCTTTTTTTGTCACGATTCATGTTATTAAATTATCAATTAAAGTGCACTTACGATAAAAATAATTTTGATCAAAAGAAAATACTAAATAAATAAGAATAAAAATGATCAAAGTAGTTTCCTCGTTTATGTGTTAAAAATTTCAGCTTCCGCGGCAACATAAAAATACTTTATGGCAAACGTATCGGTAAAAGTAGAATTTATGCGTTTTCTCAGAGCACACCAATGCACAGCATTATCCCTTGGCGTATCGCTATCCACCCACTCGAGTCGCCGCTCGTGCGCGCTTAAATCGTACGATCTCTCGGCACGAGGCACAATGAAAGAGTAAAAAAAACTAGACGAACGAATAAAGTATTAGGGAGCGATCAGAGGGAAAAAAAACGTAACTGTTGTCGATACCTGCGCTTCCCCTGGTCGTCGTTAAGTGCGGAATTCTGTTCGCGGCAGATTGGTCGATCCTCTCAACGGTATCCGGCACCAATTTCGAGGCTCTCATCTATAACGGAAGATTAAAAGTACTAATAACGTACGCGAGCAGGAGAACCGTTCATGGGCTGCGATCTACCGCTACACATCGTCTTTTGCCGCATGACGCACAATGACTTCCGAAACATATGTCGAACGACGTTCTTCCTTCATTCTCTCGACGCCGACCCGCATCGAGATGCGTTATTAACGTGCGTGAGGGGGTGGCGAGAACGCAGGAGCGAGAGAGTTTTGTCGGTCGAGCGACCGCTTCTAAAGAAAGAGGGAAAAACGTCGGAGGGGTGAGAAAATCCATTTTCACGTTTTAGACCGCCATCGGTTTATAAGACACGTGGGTGGAAGAAGGCGGGTAAAGCACATAAGTGGGGAATCAAGCCATCTGGTTTCAGGCTGCGGCCTATACTACTGTTTGAAAGGTATGCTCCGCCGTGAGGGTTCTTTAAATCCACCAGAGATACACACCTTGAGACCTGTCCCGGCCAAGGACCCTCGACCGCTTGGCCCTTTAAATCGACACCGAAGCGAAGACATCGAGGCGCCCTTTTCGTCCCTTCCGTCGCCAACCGAGGGTAACCGCCGATGAATAGTACAGCTTTTTTTCATTTCCGACTACACTCACGTGTATTCTTTCATTCAGCCTTAATTAAGCTCAAACTGGACGGTCACATCTCAATTTGTATTATGCTCAATAGTCTTAATACTATTTGAGATGGCTCGCTTATCTGCAAAAGTATGCCATTGTATCTCATAGATGGAGCAATATAATAAATTATATCCACCTAATTAATTTTTTTATAATATCGTAAAATAAATGTTTAATGTGATAACCCAATGCGGCTCAATACAATCACAGAAACAATTCATACTATTCGTAAGCCAGACAATCCTTCCAGTACCTATCGATCATACGTGAACTGCAGAGTATTCGTGTTGTTTGCGTGGAAGATCAGAATAGTGTTGACAGTCGACCGACAAAGCCAAATTAATTTGCAAATCGCTGTTCAAGCGGATCAGAGAACATTTCGTCTATTACGAGACATCATGAAGAGACGGTCATACATCGAATGAAGAAGATGGTAGATGAGAAGAATAAGAAAAGAAGCATCTTCAAGTGTATATCAGAAGATTGGAAAAAACTACAGTTTTAGATACCAACATCTCTAATTCGATCTCGTAATTCTCATTGTATCTTATCTACGACTCCTTCCTTTTTTGTTATAAACTTTCTAATAAGCCATTACCTAAGCTTTAAGTCTTAAAATTATTCTTCTCATATTTGACTGGTCGATGATCGGTCGATTTCTTATGTTTATGACTTAAAGCTTAATGGCTTATTGTAGAAAGCCTCTAACAGATAACGATTCTTCAACAACCCACTATGGATCACTATTGCGTATCCACGGATGAACGAAGAGTGCATCGTAAAGCTTTCATTATCAGTCGTTTATAGTATACTGTCATGTGAGCGCAATGACGCACGTGGAGCACGCGTAGGGGTCGATTCGTAGGGACGAGCTGACAGTGAGTCTCTTATTAGGAAAGGAGTCAGCAAGCATGATTATGTACCTTAGAGCGTCTCCGTCTCCCCCTTTAACCCCATCTCCTTTCCATATTTAACATCCTTCTTTCTTTCTCCAATGACTCGACGCCCGGCGTCATCCTTGACATCGCACGACGACGAAGCAATCACTATGACGCGAAGCTGCATTGTCAACCCCCGACTGTGTTCATGTATGCATGCATTGGCGTAGAGCGACGAGAAATTGTCGATACAATTACAATAGGCGATTGGCGATCCCGCTTTGTTTTTCGTGCGAACGGGAAATAAGTTTTCCGAGTCGCGAGGTTCTCATGAGTTGAGTTAATATTCAAATGGTATACTTACGTTGTACGTTGCCGTGGCGGTGCGAAAGGTGCCGTCCCCTAAAACAAAAAGAATAATTATATTTTTACATCTCCAAATATCTCAAAATATTTTTACATGTATTTTATTATTATAGTTATAATTTGTTATCACTTGTACCGTTAAACCGCATATCGATTTTATCAGAATCTTTAATGGCTAATTCACTCTTCAAATTTTAATTTTTAATAATTTAAAAAATTAAAATATTTAGTGTTTTTGTTTTTATCTATTTTAATGTTCTATAGTGGTTTTGTTATTATTCATACGATTCTCGTGGCTAAAGTAATTTTATGGAAGAAGCTGTTATATGCTAAAAACTTTTAGAGACCCCACACACAGACACACACAGACACACACATAACAAAACATTAACAAATTTGTAAAAGTGAAATTGCAGAGAACTAAGCCGTACTTCTCGAAATTTGCATATCTACCTCGCCAATGCCGCCCAAGGCGATATTGTCGTCACAATGAAACCCTCTCCAAAGCTCGCCACCATCCCCAACACAGTCGCACGGACTGTGCAACGCGCGCGTGTCGGCGACGAGCTTTTGCCTCGCGTCACACGTGCCAAAGTTCACGAATTTCGATCGCGCATAAATATCGAGGCGATATAAATATAGCGCTGCGTTCTCTACCGAGATTCCTCGCAATATACTCCACAACCAAAAATAAAGGCATTCCCTTGCGCAATGGGTTATTTAATCGGAAACACATAAAATTGAAAATGGAAAAGTATCCTTTGTATATTTACATTAATAAATTGCAATTTGAAGCGTCTCTTTACAACTTTCATTTCTATTGATTTATTTTTAAAATGATATAGCTCGTATAATAAAATACTTGTATGAAGAAATTAATTTGTGACATGCTTCAAATATCGATAACTTGACTTTATTATCCGAAACTCTAAGTATGACCACCTATACTTCCATTCACTGCATTGTTCCGACTGGAATGCACGGGGAAGGATCGAGGAAGTAGAAGTCAGGAGGACGAGAGCCAAGGAGATCGTAGGTGTGAGGTACTGTTCGAAGCTAGTATCTGAGACAGTTTCGGTCGGCAAGATTTAACAAATAGGTAAAGTTTCGTCGCGAGGATGTCGGAGTTTGCGGATTCTCCGGCGTAGCCTCGACATCCTCTCTCCTCTTTGTTCTCAAGTTTATGATGTATTAGCTGTTCCCTGTTGTGCTTGTACCTCGCTCTTTCTCATTCTTTCCCTATCCATCTTCTAGCGTTCCTTTCCTCCACCATCAACTACGTCTACTCTCTAGAGTTAGCCAATTTATGCAGCTCCGGGATTTAAGTTACAGAGTGAATTTAACTTGCAATATTAGAAATAATAGAAGAACTTCATTACAAAATCTTTTCTCAAGATGACAGAAACCGTATGATTAAAAGAAGATGAAAAAATTTTATTACTTTAATTTTAGAGAATTTAGAATCTTTTTGACATATACATAACAATTTTTAATATTTTACCTGGGGCAGTAAAGAATAATATTTTCATCTCCACGAATCGTCACCAAGTAGTTCATATTTTGAAAAATTTTGGCCTGTCTTGCAATGGCACGCAGACTCCACCGGGATTGCTGTCCCGGGATTAATAAACTTCGTCGCGTTTCGGCTTAGCCCGTGGCGTAACTCCGTGCGGAGAAAATCAATACCCGATACACATCCCAAAGGTCCGCTTATACTTGTCGCGCTATCTCGCTTTTATCTCGATCGTATCTCGCATATTGGCGTACGCCTAGCATCTACACGTACATTACGCCACGTTCACACGGATACGCGAACACGGAGAGGACACGCGTAACGCGCCCTGGCGAACATACGTATCGGCGCCGCCGCCCACACATCGTTTCCCACACCCTCTCACGGGCTCTTCGGGGTGACAGATGGCTTTGTAGACAAAGAACTTAGTCGACTGGTTTTCGTGAACGTTGCGTAACCCGATAAAAGCAAACCCAAGTCGATCGTTTCGACATGGCGAAGTCGCCGCACTCTACGAAGAGAGTGCGCTTCCCCGACTCTTCTCTAAAACGCGTAGTGTGGGGCAGTACGATGGGGGTTGAAAATCAAATCTGAGTGTCTCGATGGAAATCTTTGTCCGGTCAAGATTACTCTTAGCCTCCCGCTTTGCGACTCCATCGCTCTCCTCGTTCCGTCCATCACCCCTTTAATCATCAATCAGATATTCCCCTTGCGATGGGTTGGCGAACCGTGTTGATCACGACTGAAGCGCACTTTGGTGCCGTTCTACGGTGATTAGACGATTAGGAGCGTCCTTTGCTGGAAGGCATATTACGATCGTCGAGTATAGAATTAGCCGCGGCCATTGTGCGCGAAATGTTATTGACGCTCTTGCGTGCCCGCGTTAAACTCTTTCTATCGTCATGGCATGGCGCAACGATGCTACGCGTAATAGACTTAAAAATAGTTTCTAACGTAGCCGCCGAGGGAAGTACACACGCCGATATATCAACGAGCCTCATAGTTATGACGTACGACGCGCGTTGTTAGAAACAGATTTATAATTAGTTTCCTGTTGTTGCGACACCGCGTAAAGTGTACGTACGCGCTCGTTAGATTGTAGAGCCAGCTTTGACGATTTAGCTTTTGATATGCTTGTTTGAGCATTGACACGATATTTCTGGATATAGATTATATATTATATGTGTTGTTCATTGTACATGTTGCATTATTTGTGTTCCGCATGTTGTACGAATTAGTATACGAAACATTCATTCGTAAAATTCGTAGAATAATACAGTCGTTGGCTATCACATAGTCATTTGCCATTCTGAGCTTGTAAATATTTCATTGCATTAATTCCTATTAATATGTTCTGCATATGCTAATTTTTGTTTCACCAAACTCGCTACATTTCTTTAAACAAATATAATACATTTATCAGCATTAAAAATAATTTAAATGCATTTATCAGTATTAAAAATAATTGAAATTGTAATCAATACTTGTATATTTAGCTTATATTGAACGTAAAAATGTTTTGATAATCTTCAAGTAATACTTAGAGAAATATAAATGATTATATATCTTAATTTAAATAAATTCTATTCGAAAAATGTTAGCTTAATCATAACACGATTAATGCATACTGTGTATAATATTATATTAATTGATCTTTTGTAACAAATATTCTTTTTTTTCCTAAAAATAATGATAATAAAGTTGTTGAACTTTCATCGATTTTATATCATAATAAGAATCCACAAAGACTCGTTTCAATCAAACGATGTCTCATCTCACATGAGATTAGTTTTTGGGTTCTCGTCTTACATTCTATACATGATTAAGATGCGAATATGCGTGCATGGTACGCACACGCATGCATTCGAAAAAGGGGCGTCGAATCGATGGGTGGCACAATAGGCACGTGGCAGAATCTAATCATCACAGAAGCCTCAGGGTGAGTTTCTATGTTTTTTTTTAAGTTTCCTATTCAGCGTGTTAACTCTCTGGAAATTTATTAATTCGAATCAGCGTCAGATCAATACATTGTGTGACAATTGTTTTTCTTTCATATGCACGAAGCATCTAATAAAAAGCAAATAATCACGAATCAAGCAAGTAATCACGATTCAAGTAAACACATTTCGCTCCAGAGAACAGAAGATATGGAATTATAGATTTTAACTGGCAGTCTCTCTTCTTTCTTAAATTAACCTGGTTTCAATAAACCACGATACGGAATGCTAATTAGTAAAATAAAAGCAATGTCCTCATTGGAATGAAAATTCTATCCTGAGTTAGAGACGACTCGATAGAAATAAATCTGTCAATACGCCTGTAAAGTTAAGAACGAATATAACTCTCTTACAATTAAATATGTATTATCCGGATGCCGCATGCCAAATGTATCTTTGTTGCACATTGTCGCCTATCGAGAAAGTCATACATCTAAAGTTAGTATTTGATAATTAACTTCACATTCGATTAAGCGTCTATCGTACACGAGAGACTCGGTTATATCTGAAAGCGAGCTACGAACATGTGGCCTCCGCCTCAGGAGACGCCCCTTTCCTATAATCATCAAAGCGGCAATGGAATATTTCGATCGTGACAGAAATGGGATAGATAAATAATGAACAAAGTCTTCAAAAGAATCATACACAAGAATTTACAATATATTTTTCAATATATTAAATTTATATGTTAAATTTTGCCATAGTAATTTGTGATACATTTTTAATACAGTCGCTAAATTTCAAAGCAGCAACATGCAAAGAGTATATCACAACTGAGCCTCTTTGCAGAAGCAATTCACGGCAAAGTTATACAGGATTTCTGCAGTTATCAGTATTAAGTATCCTGGTGCGGGACCTAGATTTCCTTGTAGGAAGGACGAAGCAACAAGTGGCTTCTTAGCTCGGACAATCTTAGTTCGATGCTCAACAAGTGTTTCCAAGTAAGCACACATCTTGAGTGTGTTGAGTACAAATCTGCATCGCGAAACAATTTTTTTCTTAATCACCACTATTTTATACAATAACAGTACTATAAATTCCGCAAATATATTTTATAAATTTAAAACTTTAATTCGATTTATAAAAACGGCGTTAAAATATAAGACGTATTAAATAAACAAATGACGTTTTAGTATGAAAAATTTTGTTAAAGTATTACCTGTCTTTCAATGGCAGATTTCTAATTATATATAGCCAATTTGAATATAAATTTAAACGGATGTTTAATAATAAATTACATAGAATATTTACAAGATCAAATATTACTGTATTTTCGATATATAGTTTGAATATTTAATCAATTTTAATTTTATCGAATTATATAAAGAGGACAACTTTTTCAAACACG
>Ga0157364_1005082_pt1 | contig 13308 bp, 7 predicted proteins | sample AttsexASBM2_FD_111476 | JGI IMG/M metagenome (GOLD analysis project Ga0157364, IMG submission 111476) | Fungus gardens microbial communities from leaf cutter ant in Ribeirão Preto, State of São Paulo, Brazil - Atta sexdens ASBM2 | ecosystem: Host-associated > Fungi > Mycelium > Unclassified ... | reverse complement strand
TATATATATATATATATAATATATACATATACATTCAATACACGAGAAAGTTACACGAATCCCGGATTCTGCTTGGTACGAAGAACACCAGGTTCTCGTAATCGCGCAGACTTCCTTCCAAGATATATGAATCAAGGATCGGATCTTTCAGATATATACTTTTCTGTACTGCTTTAACAATATTCATCGAGATTCTCACTATTGCAAAATATTGCCCGAAATAACAATAGTGGCAAGCCTACAACGCTATATCTTCTACAATGACAACTTACCGCCTATGATTATCGCGAACACTATTTTTCAGCCATTTAAATATAACGATGTATAACATTAACGCAGCACAATTTATCGCAGAATACCCAAACATGTAAGGATCAAGCTCTTGTCCATGACAGAAGCGAATCCTTCTCATCTTAATATCGATTCTGGCACTCGCATACTGAATAGCCTCGCTCTCGTTTCTATCTTCCTGACAATATTTACATAAATCTATTATAACTAGTCACATTCAGGCAACTTCTTAACGAGGTACGCCGACTGGTCCATCGGAACAACCTGTTTCTCATCATAAACTGATTACACGTAATCGAATTTCAGGATCCTTCGTATCTACAGACATCTCCTTTTGCTTAATCTCGATTACATGCGATTTAAATAAAACAATCTTAAGTCTATAGAATGTTAAAGAACCACAAGAAGATTTTTAAGAACTCTAGTATTACAAAAAAATTTCAATTTCATAAATCTTGGCACATCTGACATATATTCTTCCAACTTTATAAAATTTTTTCGCTTCGGACAATTAAAAATTAGAACAATATTAAGAATCTTTATTTTATTAAAATTAAAAATTAGACTTTGCACAAATTCCAGATACTACAAATACATGGTTCCTTGGAAGAAGAGGCATAACTTTAGAAAAGCCTCGATTTCATAAAATTGTATATATATGAATGTTCAATTACAAAATCCTATTATATGTGTATAAATTCTTTGCCGAATTTTATCCTGTACTATGTGCTTTCATAATTTCTGTAATTCTTCTCTCAATGCCAATGTATTTCGGAATCATGCCGATTTTTGCGATCTCGATTACGAGTAAACGTCGATATTTTGTTCGACTCGCGTGAGTACGACGAAACTCTAGCAGCGATCAGTCTCGTGTTCTCTTAGCGTGATAGTGTCCGTGTAACAGTCGGCCGCCTTTTACGATGTCGAGTCAAGTATACAAAAGAACGATAAAACTTCGGTGCGGCGACGATTACAACAGTTATGATTAATTTGCAAGTGACGAGTAGGCGGAACGCGATTATTATTATTAAGATAATTACTTCTCTTTTTCTCAACGAGGTCGTTAAATGTTTCTTTCGTGCATCTACACGGAAAAAGGATACGTCTCGGAAAGTCACGTGAGTGCATGAAGGATATTTATTTCACTATCGACTCTTCACGAAAAGTCGCGCTTTAATCCTTAGCAGCTACATTAGTGTAATTCTGTAGCGAGCTTGAGAACTTATAATATATAAATTTTTATACAGACAGAGAAGACTCGTCTCAAGATTTTTAATCAGAATATTGCACTATTTTCGTCAACCATGGTGCTAATAGCTGACTAAAAATCTGGCATTTCCCAATTACGAGTTTAAATAATTATTTTTTCAACAATTATAATAACGCAATTTTTCTGTTTCGATTCTTACTCCTGTTAAAGGATTAAAAATGACAAATGCATATAATCGAGTATGTATATAATCAGACATAACACTATCATACAGATGCCTAAATTCAACCCTTACTTCTGGATTCATGAGTTTCCTGCCGTAGATAGACTTAGGGACCACAGTAGCCCTTCATATAAGACCTAATTTAAAATAATAAAAAAGAGAATTATTTATTTACACAATAAAACATAATGTACAGTTTGCAAGATACAGTATTTCTAATTAAAACTTTTGAGATTAATAATGTAATAATTATTGTTATCAGTAATAATTTCGACGAATTAAACGCAAAAAGATGCAGGTCCCGATATGGTCTTCCGCATATAGAATTTCTTCTCGCGGTAACAATAGAACCGCGATTAAAAATTCATCATTAATAATTATCAACAGCCATTAATATCAACTTATAACTTTAAAATAATATAATAATGCGAGTAAGACTGTACGATCGCCGCGAGCCTTCATAAAAAAAAATTGTATTTTTTAGATCACGAAAATAATGATTTAAACGTAAATGTAAATAATACATTCGCTATTAATAATACGCTATTAAAATCTGTTAAATACCTTTTTAACAGATAATTGCAAGAGTAATTATTACATAACAAAGTATTATATTAAATAAATCCGAATAAAAGCAAAATATATCTCTTAAGAGTCTATAAAGCCCAAAAATGAGCTCGATCTTATTCCTATTACTTATATTAGATTGATTGATCACAAAGCCAGGGCGTTTGTTCGTATCGTATCGTTTCTTTGTTTCTTCCTGATCGATCAGCCGATCAATCGAACAGGAATCCTTGAGAAGATGTGTTGGAAGTGTGATCGCGATTTCGTCGAATATGAAAATATTAGCACGCGATAATCCGATTCCGCTTCTACTTCTATAGATTATGACTGCGGATCTTTAGATTGATGAAAGATTTTTTTCATGAATAAGGAATTCTATCTTTTATCTTTCATCAATTTTATAAATCTTAAGAGAAATTTTGAAATATATTTTATTTGTGAATATTCACAATTTTGTCCACGTCCACAAGTTCCTCATTGCATCTCCAAATTTAAGAATCTTTCGACTTTCCATCGAGAGTATTGATTAGGCCTGCGATCCGCTCTTGTCATCCCGATATCCTGTGCCAATTCATCCAACACATGATCCTCAAATCTTCGACGGCACCAAATACATTTTTGTTTATAATCTTCTTCGAGTGATTTCGCATCCCTTTAACAGATTCCCTTTAACAACCTAGGAGAGGCTAAGTGTTGTAGAGATGACACTCTATGTACGAAGTCGGTACAAAACCTTCGATCGGTTGCGAAATGCGTCTTACTCTGGTCCAACCGTCGCCCTGGTCTAGCTCGATCATATATAGCTCTTCGCCATCATACATCGGTATGGAACCTTCGCTAGTTGCTGCAAATAAAATAGTAACCAAATTAAACATTATAAAAATATAAAATATTCATAATTTTTTCTCTCTGTTAGACTTTAAACTTACATTCGTATCTTTATCTCTAAAATTGAGAATATAGACAAATCATGTTGTTTGGCTATAAATTGGAAGGGACTTACCATCGAAAGGATAAAGCGCTCGACATGTTCCCAGTGGCGGCTGAGCGTCCACTTCATCATGATAATATTCCTCGCAGCCGCTGCCAGGTAGCGACGTTCTCGATTCGCCAAGGCCAGATTCCGGGCTGTTCGTGGAACTGTGCATCAGTACCATAAAGCGAAAACCGTGGCTATTTGTCTAGTGTAAAGTGTCTAATCTACTCAACATCGTAAACCAAACGCTTTCGCGAAAACACATTGACTAAATCGTAATCTAATCTGAACCTATAAGCAATTGTGAACAGCAAAATTCCATTCACGTCACACTAATTTGTTAAACCGAGTAAAATGGCAATGACTCATGTAGTAGTACTTCAAATTATCACTATTACTTGTGTTCATTAGTTCCGATAAGATAAGAACGGTTGCATAAAAGTCGGAGGCATTGCAATGTTTCTAAGTATGAATTTATGAAACAAAGGGAATCTATACAATTACAATATAAAAATAGAATATTAATGATGATAAAATGTTAATGATGATAAAATATTCAATAATGGTAAAACACGGTACAAATTATATATATTCAATAATAACAAATTTATGAAACATTTATACAGCAAGATATATGGGTTTTAAAAGTTCCGAAATTTCGGAATGTGAGTCTGTGAGTTACCCTACATTACCAAGATAACTTACCCATGAGTTGGCTGTGGTGTGCTCGGTGCACTTTTCTTGTGAACCGGTTGATTCGCGTTCGCATTACAGACGCTCGAATCTGAAGCGGATCTCGAAAGACTCTCCTCGCCGCCCGAATGACTACCTCTTCGTGAACTTAATGGCCTCGTTGCCGAACCGTTAGTAGTAGGTTTTCGCTGTGCTTGACTTGGGCTGAAATCACACCAAGTTACTTTTTCACTTCTTTGATGAATTAAACATATTATGCAGAAATATATACTAGTCTTAATCCAATTAACTATTATGTAGACAATTCTATAGAAAATTTATATATTTATATATTTCAACAATTCTATAGAAAATTTATATATTTATATATTTCAACTTATTATTTTAAACACAATAAAATTGCATAAATTATAAAAGCACACATTATATTATTTATAACTGTGTTACTCTATATAAATATTGTTTATATTACGCGTTTCACTTTTCACAATTACACTATGAACATTGCTCGCTTTTAGAGCGATTGTTCTGTATGCCTAACAAATATCAGTACACTACCTTGCACAATTCTAATAAAGCTACATTTACCTAGACAAACTGGCACCAGTACGCATTGCTTCTTCGAGGTAGCCTTGAAACTTTGCCAATTCAACTCCGAGTTTGTCTAATTTATTACTGGACTGGTTTAGTTGCCCCTCTATACTCATCGGATCTCCGAGAGCAGGATTTTGTTCGTATACGCCTTTCATCTTCATTAGACCATCTCTCGCTGCGGTTTCCTGTTGAATTTTTGCCTGGATCTCGTCCAGTCGTTGCTGCAATCGTTTCTTTCGTTGATTCGGTGGCAAATCGCTGCAGTCCTCCTTGGCACCATCACCGTAACCAGGCACATTGTTCTGGAATTTGTTACAATAAATATCGATCCTTGAAAAATTATCTGTGCATATTCCTGAGACTCAGAAACTTTATTTGCAATGAAACTTAACGATATTATCAAATCAAATAATTAATAGCAATGTATATAATAATAAATTATGTAAACAAGAATTAAGATAATTTTATGATTGAAAAATACGAGTTTCTTTCTCTTTCCCCTTCCTCCTTTTCACTCCGTATATATTACAGTCTAGGTCTCAGGAAAATAACAGAAAGAAAGATGAGAAAGCTTGGGAACACATTTTGTTGCAGGAGGAATTCGTTCTGTTAATGATCTGCGAATTGTTAGTGAAAACTAGTATAAATTGATAAACAACTTCAATATTCAATATCGCTCATTGTTCTAAGTGATACTGGATAATATCAATAAAATGTATTCTTTGCAATATATAATAAAAAAAAAAACATAACAAATTATTTCAGAAATAAGAATATTTAACCCGTTTGGTGCTAGAAGGTGGAAAATATGATGTGTTAGAAGAATTAAAATTTAATTTCTTTAATTTCAGAATTAAGAAATTCGCGAAATGATGTTATTAAATATCAAGACTTTACAGTTTTTTACACTTCATAGATCCGCAAAAGCTTTTGTTTTCGCAAAAATTAGATTTGTTTAATTGATTCATATGATTCATATATTTCGCAGATGTAGGAATTCTCTCAATTTAATTTTAAATAATCGAAATAATCGAATTAATTATCAAGACAATTTTGCTTTCGAAGAAGCGATTGCCTGTCTCATATATTTACTACTACATGTAAAGAAGATTAGCAAGTCTCGAGCACTTGTAAGCATTCAGCTAAGCACCAAAAGGGTCAATCGGAAAATTACTTGGCGATTATATAAAAGACAGACCTTTAAAGCTATGCACACCTCGATCAACTTCTGTCGTTAGCATGAAACAAATTCGAAAAGCGTATCATTCAGCGAATGAACAGGATAGACTTCCAGCAATAGCATAAGCGAGAACTCATTATTTCGGAAATTATTAATCTTAAGTAATATAAGATATTTATAATACGTGTAATACAATAAAAAATTCATTGATTCAGTACTTTTACATAATAATTTCACATTAATTAAGTTCAAGTTTTTACAACGTTATTTAACAATGCAAAAATATTTTACAATACATTAATTTCAATATAGTTTCATATAAAATGTATTTTTTAACTTTACAAATATTATTCAAAGTAAATCTCTTACAAAAATTGTAAATTTTTAAAAACATAATTATCTCAATTCTCAAAATTGTAAATTATTTTCACATTAAATTCCAGTTTAATTCCATGTCTTGTTATATTTTACAATATAATTTAATTTATAATAGTTTGATTACACAATATAAAATTTTAATTAAATTTCATATACTATATTCGTATACAGTAAATATAATTGATTTATCTTATACTGATTAAGATTAATATATCCGTTGGGTTCACGCTCTTTTAATAAGATATTTTAATATCATATGTATTTTATCTTTATAAAGCAGATAAATAGTTATTATATACATAATTGCGAGCGGAAAAGCGGTCTACGAAGTACTTACTAAGTGTGATAATATCCCAATTCATAGCCCGTGATGATTGGAAACAAGAGACCACAGAGGCAGATTGAACCATCCACCAAATTAATAGAAAGTCAGAAGAAAAATAAGTTATGTTTTTCATTATGCGAGATCAAACGAAAGAGTGATTGCAAATTATAGTCCGAACGTATAAAAATAATACACTATTGAACTGTATTGTAATTTTTATCAGAGTTTAATTTATTAATTGTTATTCTTTTTTTACATTTTACATTTTAAGAGTGGAGTGTATAAAAGCAATTCGAAAATTTAATCCCGAAAATTAATCCCTAACACCTAATTATCTTTTTAATTTTTATTAAAAATGTTTAATAAAAATTAAATATTTATAATACATATTATATCGTCGTAATATAAAGATGTTAAATAAGTGTGCTACTATTTAAGTAAATTAACAAAATCTTACATTTTAGCATGTAATGAACACAAAACATTTTTTCTATTTTAATTAACCTCTATTTTAATTAACCTTAATTATAATTAAAATTTTGAGTTTTCAATTTGAATTTATCAGTATATAAATTCATCATATACATAAAGAGTTTGCTGTATCCCAAAAGCGCTTATGAATTATAAAAGTGTATAATATCGAAATCACTTCAAATAATAATAATTTGAAGATACAAAAAACGTTTCAAATAATCATAGAAAACAGTGCACAAAACATAATTGAAAAGTCACACGTAAATAACATTATTGCAGCCGGTCGGAAGAATGCAGAATCTACTAATGTACATGCGCAATAGATATTGTGTGCATATAAGAGCAGGCCTGTCGGCGAATAAGGAGATGCAAAGTATACATAAATGATAAGTTAAAAGAATAAAATAATATTATACTTCACAAAGAATTGTCATGCATGCTATAAAAATAATATGCAATCCTTTGCAATTATCCTTTCCTTCTCACGACCTCGCAGAGGGTAATAAATAAATAATGCAGTAAGTTACATTAGTTCTTCTTTGAGTCATTCGAGTCTTCGGCTTATAAACATTGCGAATTAAATATCCTATCAGGAATCATTTTTTCAATGGACTAAAAAATTTTGCAATTATGTAATTGTGATATACGCAAAAGGATTGTTGCAAAATTTTATGAAATCGCCCAGACTCGATGGCTTCACGAGAAATATAATGCATAATATAGGATGTTTGAAAAGATATCGTTCTAATACAAATTTATAAAATTAAATGAAATAATCAAAAAGTAATAATAAGTAATATAAAGCTTATCTTGTATTAAATTAAAAATGTCAAACAAAGAATTAAAGAAAAATCTATGAGAAAAATACTAAATTCTCACGGAGCGGTGCACTTGCACATAGTTCAAGTGCACACACTACTCATATCGACAGGCCTCAGTAATTTTTAACTATTTTACCAATGAGATTATATTATTTTAAATTAGCTAATTAGCAATTGATACACCAAAAGTCTCAATTATTTTTCAATACTTATCAGCTTTCATTAAATTCAAGGACTTCATCCATTTATCTTTTCAATATACATCCTATGCACTGAGAATGTACACCAATGATCTCAAAAGAATTGCAACAATCTTTCAGAGTAATGGACGAGTATCTACCTTATTACTGCCGAAAATCCCGAAGAGGCCGACCCTCTTTTTGATCTTGCCACCGGAGACAGTACCCTTGACCGTGAGGTGATTATGGATTGGCTGCATAACGGGCTGAGCCAATTGACTATTGCTCTCATAGTTCTTAGCAACCGATAAGTCTTCAAAGGGAAAATCGCCGGGTGGCTGGAAACCGCTCTTATACCGTTCGATTACCAACATTGTGTCCTCCTTCTCGTTAATCTCGTTCGCTGCCTTCTCAATGCCGTCTAAGCACTGGGCAATTATCGGTGCCACTGCCCGCTCAATCTCTACAGATTTCATCATATAATTCCGCATGTTTTTTATCCTCTTCTCGTCCAGTTCCTGTGGCAAAAGCGCGACATATAAAAAAGAATTACCCATGAGAAAAGGATTAATAATTGAAACATTGAATTGAGAGACAACATTGTAATAATTTCCAATTAGCAAATTAATATTAATTTATTAAACTAATATTGGTAAATTTGTAATTAAGGACACAGACAAATAACATAATTTTGAGTAAAATTAATTCAAATTTAATTAAAATTTAACTTTGTATTTGATTAGCGTATAATTTAATCTACGTTCAAATACCATTTGCGACAAATATCATTTCATATTTTTTTATTATATAAACATAATGCACAGTTCTTTGAACTCTTGTACAAAAAGCAAAATATTTTTTCGAATAACATTACATAAGAATTACAAACAATATAATAAAACATAGACGCAATCACGCACAGTTATGATAAAGTAGTACCTGAAGATGTTGAAACACTTCCGGCATCGCTGTGTGGTAGTGCAATGTCTGCATGTCATTCGTTTTTTGTAGCTGATTCGCGTACTCCGTTTTGGCTTCCTCGCTCTGCTGGGTCTTCATAGTCATATTCATCCTCTGTTTCTCTACCTGCTCGTTGCAGAAATAAAATTGATCATCATCAAGCATCAATATACAATTTTCATCAATCGTTCATAATTTAAAGGCATAATTTTTTCTATCTATCCGTAGAAAAACTTGAGATTCTATCTATATTCCGTCGAAATGATACTACTGACTCTTCTTTCCACTTATCATATACAAGTTAAGTCATTTTCAGAAAAGATATCATGTAATTTTTTCTCTAGGGCAGAAACGTAAAAAATTTTTTATATGTATGTGTGTATATGCTCATACGTACATACATAAAAATTTTCACTTTTCCGCTCTAGAGAAAAAATTACATGATCGGTACCCAGCACGCAAAAGCTGACGAGATTTATTATGAAATGATAGGAAATTTTTTATCACGCACCTCTGCTCTCGAAAGATTAAGATCCGCGTCCGCTCGCTGATAGTTCTCCACAGCGCGTTCCGCCTCGCGGAAAGCCTTCTCATAGGCCTTTCTGGCACGCTCCAGATTGCCGATCTGACCGGCTAGGGTGGCCATTAGTCGCGCGCCCTCCTGCAGATGCTTCTTGCGATCTTCTTTGAAGTCCTTAACCAGGATGTTAAGTTCCCGCAGGACGTTGGCCTGGAGATTTTCTGCGATTACTTCCCGCTGACCAGCTTGATCGTTCACTTCGTTCAATTCCATTTTAAATGCCCGACAAGGACTATACCTAAAAGAATACAAGCACGTTCTTCTCTTTGTTCTCTCGTTCTACATTTATTTTATCCCTTATCTACTTTCTCTTTTCGTAGATGTTTATTTTCGTTTGATTAAAATTCGCAATTCTTTCTTTATATACTTTATATTTCTTAATATTTTTAAGAAATCCGCTTTCTCTCTTCTACTTTATCATTCTTTAAATTTCGCCTTTTTGTCTAATACTTTAGTTTGCAATTTTTTAATTAGTAAGTTTTTAATGTCTCTTGTCAAGAAATATTAATGAGAGAAATATTAATGATCTAGATATTTTAAACAATTTGCATTTCATATAAGTAAACCATCTTGTCCCTTAATTAATAAATATAAAATGCATGAATAACGTCGCTAATTTAACTAATTGTTTTTTAAAATAGTTTAATATAAATTTTAAATAATAATTGTTACATATATGACAAGAATAATTTCTGATCTACATGCTGACGTAGGCTAATTTCATAAAACGAGAAAAGCCTAAATCTCAGCCTACGCTGATTAGCATGACACATTCTTAACACTTCATAACGAACTAACTGCGAGCGCTATAGGATCTCTTTTGCGAAGTTATTGAACTTATAAGCACTTATTCTCGCCTATGCTGCAGAGTATAATTTCTGCATGAAATTAGCATCTTATTAAAAAGATCGTTTTTAGTTTTCATATAATTTATTTTATAATTAATTTATAAAATTCTGATTCTTTCCTAAGTTTTAGAATTTGATAGAAAAGAGGTCACATTTAAGCGCAAAAAATAGAAATCTAAAACTGTAAGGTGTTAATATCACATTCTATTGAACAAAAATTGATGATAACTTTCTAATTTCGATCAGGATTGGATTCTAGGTCGCAAGATAAACAGGTTGCTCCTGTTTCTATTTCATTTTGACGTTGGTTTGCAAGTGACGAATAAAAAAATTTAGCGCGAGAGTAAAAAAGAAGTGAAAAGTTGGAGAATATTTATTGAAATAAAATTTGCTTTATTTTTACCCTGATTCTGCTTTTTTAACTGCCATTTATTTTAACTCTGACCTAACCACGTTCTTATGCGCGCTTAATTACTCGCGCAGTACACATTCTGTGCGTCGAGTCAGAAATTAATTATGGCTCCACAGAACTCGGTATACCTATGAAATTAAAGATCAGTAGAGGTTCTCGAAGGAAATAATCTCGTCATATATTTTTTTGCTTTAATAAATCCTTATATTCAAAAATGCGTTGAATTCCAACGCGTTGAGTGTGTGCATATAATTGCAGAATGTATTTTTATATCATAAGAGACATAATCAAAAAATAAGTATTCATACTAATTTATACAACTTTTGTTTTGAAATCACCTTAGATAATTTCATTCGTCAAATGGTACATTATCTACTTTCTTTGATTAAGTAGTGGTATAATCCATTTAGACTATAGATAATTTAAACATATGTTTATTACTCTTTCTGATTCAATAATCTATGGTATCTGAGATCGTCAGTAACTCGAGAAGAGAGACGCAAACATATAGTTTTTATACTTACTGATAATCTTCCTCCTCCTTCTTCTTCGGTTGATAACTCTTCACGAGACGTCTGTAACAGAGAAAAGAGAAATAAGATTATTGATGCACGTTTCTCACGAAGGTGAAATGACACGCCGAGAAATGTTAGGCGAATAGCAGGAACTATCAGATTACCCGGAAATAAACTGCTCGGAGAAATGATCTCTGTATTACTTCCGAATTTATCATTTGCGATTTTTTAATCAAATAATTGGCAATAATTTTTAGCATAGTTTTGAGTAATAATTTTTAATAACTGACGAATTAATCTCTTTTACAAAAAATTAATCTGTTACTAAAAATTACATTTTTATTATACAGACTAATTTAATAAATATAGAGAGATATCACAATTAAATCAATATATTTCTAAAATCCTATATGCAAATATATTCTAAGGAGCATGTCGTAAAATTTTATTCATTAAACAACAATAATAACTTCTTTAATTCGTTACATTCGCAATTAAATTTGAAAAATTTTCGCCATATTACATTTTTCATAATTTTATTCCACACTGTAAAAAATACTCAGAGTGAAAAGAACTAAATCTGAGGATTGTGCGATTTGAATTAAGTGAAGTATAATCAAGAAGAATAAAAACCTAGTTAGATAAATAATTACACTAGTTAGATGAATAATTTTACGTAATAAATTGTACTCAAAAATTTAATCAAAGTATATGATTAACCGAAATAAGATTAATGCAATAATATTAGAAATTCATTCGACTATTACAAGGGTGATTTAACGTAATTCTAATAAATCTGTCTCTTCATGGAGATTAAATCAATCATACAGAAAAATAAATTGAATTAATTATTTACGTAATTCAATGATGGGACGGTATAATCATAAGTATTTATAAAGTTAAATGAATCATTATTGTTGTTAAATGAACATGAATATAATGTAAAAATAACACGATTTAAAGTAATAGGAATTTAATAAAACATTAACGATACTTCACTTTGATTTAGAAGGGAGCATTTTGTGGAGTTATTAACAGATGGCGTGTACTCATAAAAAAGATTCGATATCTATCTGTATAAAGCGAGGATGGTCAAATGATCTTTTCATACATTTTTTGTCACATCATGGTGACATCATGATGACAAACATTTTTTTCAAGGTAGTTCAATCGATTTATATAATAATTATTTTAATTAAATTATTTTACAAAATAATGGGATCAAATAAATTTAATGAATTGTCCTATTAGATAAATTATTAAATCTACTCACTCGAAGATAAAGTAGAGATTATCTCAAAATTGTTATTATCAACAATTTATTAAATTCACGTTTCTTTATAGAAGTCCAGTCAAATGTTAAAAACAATCTATTCTATTGCAGATTTATTTCATCGCGCTCATAAAATTATTTTAATTAACGATATTATGTTCCATTACTACCAATAGTGTTTAGTCAATTATTTAAATATGTTATAAAACTAAATTTAATGTTTAATTAACACAAGGAAGATATTAAAGGAACGTTAAAATGTTTCTTGGTGCAACCCGACAATTAGTTCGCCGTATTTAACTCTGAGATTGAGTTGGTTTACCTCAATCCGAGTTGAATTTCCCGATTTTTTTTACAAGGCATATAATGCATATTATTCTATGAATGTATTAAAAAAGCCTATTAAATGGCTTCATATCTATATTAGAAATTCTATGTTTTTCTTATATTCTAAATAATATTTCTACAAATCACATCAGTTTTTAAGAGTACATCACACATATGTGCAATAATAAACAGTTGCTATAATGCAATTATAATAATATTTCAATAGCGATATAACAACATGCTCAAAGAATTGCCACATCTCGCAATTTCCACACGCTCGCTTCCTGTTATGGAAAAAGCCGTTGGTTGAGAATTTATTGCAATGTACGCGATCATTCCGTCGAGGTGCATCAAGGGGTCAAATCGCGGATTGTACCGCCGCGGAGTAATCGAAGAAATATCAGTTCGCGAGTACGCGAAATTATTTTTGGTCGCGGCGCAGATTAAAACGGATCTGGGCGTGCCGTTTTAATTTTTATGGC
>Ga0157364_1005081_pt1 | contig 13309 bp, 2 predicted proteins | sample AttsexASBM2_FD_111476 | JGI IMG/M metagenome (GOLD analysis project Ga0157364, IMG submission 111476) | Fungus gardens microbial communities from leaf cutter ant in Ribeirão Preto, State of São Paulo, Brazil - Atta sexdens ASBM2 | ecosystem: Host-associated > Fungi > Mycelium > Unclassified ... | reverse complement strand
TGCGTGCGTGCGTGCGTGCGTGCGTGCGTGCGTGCGTGCGTGCGTGCGTGCGTGTGTGTGTGTGTGTGTGTGTGTGTGTGTGTGTGTGTGTGTGTGTGTGTGTGTGTGTGTGTGTGTGTGTGTATAGAGAGGAGAAATTTCTGTTATACGTGCGTAATAGTCACGTTATGGAATTCGTTTGGTCATACGCGAGAATTATGGATTTTTCTGTGGACGGTTTTTTTATGACGGACCTTGAGATGTTGTGTAGTAATTGCAAGCGTAGAGTTGCTGCTCGATCGTGCCACTACGATTCGTCGTGCGAGATGATGTCACGCATCAAAAGTACCATCGCATATAAATACTGAATGCGTGCGAGTGCGTGCGTGCTTGCGTGCGCAGGAACACGTGTGAAGCGACGACAATCGCGGTTTATCTTTCGTATGCTGAGCGTACGTAGGAAGCGTGCATACATGCGCAAGTCTCAAGGAGACACGGACGCGATTGATTCTTATTAATAGATTCGCTGCTTTCGAGAAGATGGTATACGCGCGTTTTGTCTTCTTGTGAACTGCGGAAATTTATACAAAGATTTTTCCTCGCGAGAGATTTGCGAATTCTATTAGATATGCAAAATGCATAAAGTTACACGTTAAAAAAATCTTATACTTAAAATACATTGCTAATGAGAAAGATAAAGTTGAACCAGATTACGTTTATCTACATTGATGGAAGCTAGATTGTGAGATTATCGAATCACTTTATTTTAAAACACAAACTACGGCTTTAATCATAGATAAAATTCGAAAAATATATTTTAGAAAGTAATTTTTTAAATGCATTTTTTGATAATATCAATTATGCGTATGTACATATTTATTGTTCGCGATTGAGATCTCAGAATTTATGTTCGCCCGATGTTTTCATAGGTCAGACTCATGCCATGAGAAAGTCAAGAAAAGCCATTTTATTGCTGGCCGCGAGCGTTTTGAGGTCGGCCGAGGTGTTGTTGCGCAGTGTTATATTAAATACTTGACGTTCTCGCGGTACTTCTTTTTACTACGTGCATCGAATATTCACACGAGAGATTCATAACACTTCACCGACTTTTAATACACGCTGTAGCTGCCGTCGGTTTATTACAGTGAGTTTATTACGGTAGGTTTACGATCGCACATTGTTGTTGATTATCTACTTACGATTTAATACTACAAATCTCGTTGCAACTTTGTTATTTTTTTAAATGATAAATATTCTTCTTCCGTGTACAAAGTAGTCACCGCGGTCTTCGACAAAATTGAAATCAATTTCTTTTCAGCGAAAATTTGAAATCATAAATAATAATTTGAAATCATAAAATGTTTTCTCGATTACAACCGCGTATCGTAGTAATTTATCGTTCATTTAGGAAAACGGGCGAAATTTCTCTGATATACACTTACATTTTATCAGATATAAGAACCCGTTTCACCTTGATCGTCGTTTTATCAACACTGAATACCGCTATATGATATTTCCTCGCTTTATTTCGAGCAAATCATTAAGCATTTGATATGACTCTTTTACGCGATGGGTCCGGCACGATAACCAGCGCGCGATATCACTTGCATATTACAAATAGATTTAATTGGTCTGTTCCGGCCCGGTTACATAAACTCAATAATGCGGCGTTATTTAATTGCAGCGTTACGCTTCGCGAAACGAAATACCCGTTACACGCGGAGAATTTTATAATACACAATTCCTTTTCCTGAACATAAATTCGGTAAATAATGCGCGATAGTTTTATGCAATCTGCTATCGTTTTACACTGTATAAGGTTAGTGCTTTGTTCATAAGGTCAGTCATTGAGAACAAAATAAGTTATTATATTAAACTAAAGTTATTATATTAAACTAAAATTGAATGATTTTAATAAATGTATTTTAATAAGTATTAAAAATGAATATATGAAAGACATATTAGTAAAGATTTAGACTGTGTATCTATTTAAATATTATAATGATGTTCAATATACAGATATAACATTTTACGTATTGTTCTTATACTTAAAAAAACGTAAAAATGACAATTAAAAAACGTAATTTTGGACTTATGATGAATGAATTAGGTAAACATTTACTCTGTCAATTATTAAAAATGAACTAACTTAACGTAAAAAAAAAATCGCCATATCATCACCATTCAAAAAGGGTAAATTATAAAAAAATTGTCAAAATTGTTACAACTCAAAAAGTGTGGTTTTTTTTAAGGGTTATGACAAACAGAAATGACAAAAATATTTGATTATATCAAAAATATATTCTTTTTATCATATTATTTGATTAATAATAAAAGTTAATAATTTTTTCTCAAGTTGAAAAATATTTTCTCTTTTTCAGGAGAAACTTGATTTTTTTAATTCACTTTTGGAGTAGGAGAGCCATACATATCTATTCTGAAAAATATCTCCTTCTCTCTTTCCTCTCATAATGTACAAGTATGCACATTAATATGTATATTTGCAATGTATCATAAAACCATGAATTCCTTACAATTTTAAATTTGATTTAAACCATTCTCAACATAAATGATGTTTAACAATATTTATTTAATATACGAATAATATACGCTACAAATACGATCGGCTAACTAACACTTGTGCATTATGAATATTTATCTAATGATATTTTCATCGCACGGTGAATGGTGTCACGCAAGACTTCATTGTCACTCCCACTATGGCTAACTATGAGTATCTATCGAGAGGAGCGGTAACTAGGTCAACGAGTCGACGATTCGTTTATCTGTTTGTTTGCTCCCGTCTGCTAGTGCACGCCGCGTAATTCTGTAAAACGAGCCGCTGGGCGGAATAGAGGCAGAAATTGCTAAAACAAAAAGAGAATCTTATAAGAGAATTTTATTACGTGCATGTTCTAATTTTTGTGTATATAGTTATTTTGAACTTTAGGTAAATGTCCAAATTTTTTGCTTTTATGGGAAAGCAAATACGTAAAAATTCTTACACAAAATAATAAGATTTTATATATTCATATTTTACATATACATATAAATATGTCAAATAAAGAGAAAATAGAAATAAAAATATCTGTTGTTTGTTATTATTGTTTGTATTTCTCTTTTTTCGATTACATCACAAATAACTCCTTATGCAGTTACGTAATGATCTCTTTTTACAAGCTCTTTATCTACGATTAATCATTCTCGTAAACAATCCCACGATTATCTTATAATGCTTCAAGAATATTATGAAGATTAATTAGAGGCAAAAATTTAACATTGAAGTGTCAAGATCAGAATAATTTTTGACTTATTAGTGAATCCATCCAAGTTAGTCCACATCGTATATATTATTTTATTTTTATGATATTAAATTACAGAAATAAATTTTCAATCATGTTCAAGATAAATTAAATTTTTCATACACGTAAACGGATTTAACGTGCGATCATAACACGTTCAAAATTATGTTACAACTATTGAGATAGAATATTCTGTGTATATTTACTTTATAACGCGGTAATTATTTCATCGCAGTGACCGATTGTTGACATAAAATGTTTAGCGCTTATTTTTTAATATAATGTATGTACCTGCATATGTGTACGCATGTTCATCTTATCATTCGGTCGACAACGGCCGAACCGACAAGCAGTGACGTGTGAAAAAAAATAATTTTTTTTCATGCTTCTATATAATGTAATAACTTGACCATTTGAAACCGAATTTGCAGCGAAAATGTTAAGTATAGTATATAAAAAAAAATATACAAATATATGCGTTTAATTATATGATATTAAATATAAATGATTGTTTAATAATTTTTCATGAGTTAAGTATCTATTTATTAGCGTTAAATAGAAACATTAAATAGCATGAATTTGAACTCTGAACTTTACGACATAGCGATTGGGCAATTTTGATAGCTGAGTTAAAAATTATTACAATCTCAAATAGTTTTTTATTATAATTTAGTCTAATTAATCTCTAGAATACATTATTAAAATATTATATGATAGTCGTGATAAATACGCATCGACATTTTATATTTATCGATCATTACGAGTAAAATTTGAGCTATCTTTGAGATTGAAAAATCGGGGAGAACAGTTTTATAAAAATCATAGTAATGTAAACTTGATTGTGGTAATAGTACAAAGTATAATTCCAATAACTGTTATGTAAAATGATAATACAGCTGTATACTTTTGCATAATAGTTCACAATGCATAAGTTGCGTAATAAAGTAATGGATGTTATAATATACTTAAAATTAAATAGATATTTAATTAATCTTTTAAATTATATACTACTGATTGCTCAGATATTTTTAAACTTTTACATCAACATAAGACATTTTAATCCAAAAGATTAAATGAGATTTGTCAATAACATTTAGCTATTTTTTTCAAATTTTTTGTTTCTCTAAATTGCTTTGAAATTTATTTAACTGATATTCACGGGTTTAATAGTGTACTTTAAATTAATGTATCTTTGCTTAAAGATAGCAACATAGCATAATATTAAATGATTTTTTTAAATTTTAATTGTTAAAATCTAAGGAATAAGATTATGTATCTTAAAATTATGTAAGATTGTGTTTGTTATAAACAATTTTTTTCACAACGTGATTGAAGAAAATGTTCGGAATAGTGATTAAAGTTAAATCGTTACAAAGCCTTAAAGATTATTAATGAAAAATTTATTAAGTTTCAACAATTACAAAATTTTATTTATGAAAGAATGCATATAGAAACTTTGTCGCATTATTTACAAATTATTGACTGAATGTAAACTTTTTTCGTCAAGAATAAATAGTTTCTAAAAGTAGAATTTAGTCAAATTAGTCGAGGAACAGGCGGGAAACAAATTATAGAGTTGCAAATTGCGGTTCGCGTGCGAGAGTATCGTATCGCGAAATGCATCTGCACTGTTGTATGCATTAAAGTGAATCTGCGTGTACTCGCACACCTTAAGTAAAGACACATGTAGCGAATTTTGCAACGGCGACGCCGTCTTGCAATCGCTCACGATAAGATAAATGAACAGCGGAGTTGTCGGAAATATCGGAGTTTTTCGCGGAAAGAACGTTGCTGGTTGTGCGCTGCGAGACAACTTGTTGCTTCGCCAAGAAGGTGAAGGTAGAAGAGAAGGAGAGGGTGAGGGAACCTCTCGCCCGTTGCATAATATCTGCACAAGCCGCAGTAGCATATCGTATACTTTCCTTATTTTGTTCATCGCGACATTTAAGCAGCTTTTATTTTATTTTACAATTTATAAGATTTAATGTGTTTATGTAAATTCTGTGCTGCGCTCGTTTCTTCCATGTAATTCTTTTCTTCACGAGAGAATCAAATATAATTGTTAAATAATGGTAGGAAAATATTTTCATATTCATAAACTATTGGCAGAAATATATTAAAATAATATGCATCTAATATATATGCGAATATGCAAGGTTTTACAATGAACTTCAGTGACTCAATTTGAAATGAATAACGTAAGTTTGAATCAGGTTGCAGCGTGAGATTACTAAATGATACGCATCAGATTAATGCGCTTTACCTACCGGGTAGAGTATAATAAGTATATTCGATACGAGGTTCCGACCGGTCTCTAGCTTTAATTAATGTTACACGAGGAGATTATCATGCCATGAAAGCGACTAGTCGAGATAGAAAGTCCTTGCAATCGATAAGTGATACAGATTTATTCCTGGAACATAATGAAACGATTCGTGAAAAATGCATATTCATTATTATATGGAAGATATTTTATTTTAAAAGTTTTGTTATAAATTATTATAACAAGAATATATTGCACCTTTTTTTAGAAAAGCAACATTTTTATCGATATAAATTATCGACTACCAATTAAACCTCATCCGATTATCATTTACTGGTGATTTTGCGGTGGTATTAAGTAATTAAAAGATATTTAAGATTTTGTTATTTGTTACGATCATGAATTTTACCTGTTATCTGTTTATGCGAGATATTTTTTTGAATGATAAATCGATTCTTGAATTAAAGGAAGGAGCGATTGTCAATAGATAGAATATTATTTTTTAACAAATTTTTTACAAAAGCAGTTTTTTATTTGAATTTAAAATTGTTAATTCTTTTAAAGTTTCTGTTTATTGTGGAAGCTAAGTTATTGATGAGTACTTGAATAATGTCTTTGTGGAAAAATTAAATTTGAAATTTTATAAAAACTGAAATTTTTGACATTACTTTATAAGCTTTTTTAATTTTATTTATTTTCTATTCTGAATAAATTGTTCTTCAAGGTGAATGAGTATTTACGAATATTAATTTCGCCAGTCGTGATCTGTGATTTTATTGTGGCGCAGTATTGAAAGTTTCTCTCGGATTAAATATTGCGATAATATTGCATTCCCATCGCATGGACTGGGTCTCATTATATGCCAGTGCATCGATACAATGAAGAATTGTTCACCTTATACGGTTAAGACGGACAGACGAGTATAATTTTTTTTGCCTGCATAATCATGTAAATGCATTTGACTCAGTCATCGCGTTGTCTGTTCTATTGTCCATCGAAACAAAAGATGCCAATTGTACGAAAAATTGTTGCTTGTAATGATGATTATCGAATGGAAGAATTAAGTCAATGCATTTAAAAATTTTACGCCGTGTTACAAAAATTAATTGAGTTGTCTCAATTTTTATTCTGTATTGTTTATAATTCATTTGCTAAACGAAAAAAATTGATATTTTTGAGTTGTTTGCAAAAAAAAAGTGAAAACATAAAGAAAAAAACGTACATATAAATATATTTTTCCTTGATAATCAGTTATAAAATTTAATTTTAAAATTAATATATTATAAAATTTTAATGACATAAATTAAACTTATTTTTTGGAAAACTGTCCAATAATTGTGTTGTAGCAAATAAGCAATATGATAAATTTTCTATATATAATGTTTACAAAATATTCTTAGAAATTTCAATATTTTTTATTACATGGTTTTGCGATCTGTCACAAGTAAGACCTTCATCTTTCAATAGAGATTTGGTAAGCTGTCTATCCGTGTGAATTGTCGGTTCGCCAACTTCCTTCCTTATCTCGCGGCTTTGGTGTCGGCAATTTAATGAGGACGAGCAAGCGAAGATATTCGAGTTCGTAATTAGCGTGATTAGCACGGTAAAGTAAAGCAGTCAAATACACTCGCGTTCGAAGCTTGCCGCCTTGATTAAGGAGACAATAATTTAACGCGACTACGCGTTTGTTCTCGCAATTACCGCTGATATACTGAGCACTACTCGAAGAACTGTGCAAGGACAAGGTAGATCAAGATTACTATGCAATAGAGCAAGAAATAGATATATTTATCACGTTGATATATGTGCACATAGACACAAGTTTTATTCGATTTTATTATCTATATCTTATTTTGTTAAGAAATAAATAGGAAGAATAAATAATTTATTTTAGATAAATGAAAGTAATCGAATAAGGACATTAAAATATCGCATAAAACCAAGAATATATTTATGGTATTATTTGATGAAAATTTTGTAGAAAATACAGTTGCAAAATTTATTTTAAATTTATTACATTTTTTAAATTTATCACGTATCTCAAATACCACTCTACTCAATTTTTTGTGTTAATCTAACACAAGATGAATATGTTAGAAAGTAATAAATATAATATAATATGTTAAAAAATTAATACGAACAATGTAACTGTCACAATTTGTGAACTATAGAAGTATATTTTGTCAGTAAATTAATATTTATGATAATGTTAAATTAACACGTATTTTATTCATTTATCTTAGAATTTATGTTTTAAACATATATTATTTGTTAAACTTATATTATTTGTTCACTTATTCAATTATATTATTTTGTTATTAAGAAATATTTAATATTAATTTAACACAAAATATTAACTAACATAATCATGTTATATTAAATTAACACTTGAATACGTTAAAAATTCAAAACAAAATTTTAACAAGCACTTGAGTGAAGCATTTTTACACAAATACAGTTTTTACAGTGTAGGATAAAAACACACATTATAATTTTAAGTTATAAAATTTATGTAGATAATTCGTGACATAACTCCCTATTAATGTGTCTTTTAATCAACTTGCTTATTACTGAATTAATTATTAAATATTGTAGCTATTAAATATTGTAATTTTATCTGCTTGCAATCAATATCGGTTTTTCAACTATTTCTTTTTCTTATAATATTTCTTCAATCTAAAAAATGTTAATATTTTATGTTTTTGACAAAAATAAAAAACATGTTTTTGTCCCTATTAGAGTCCTCCAAGCAGAAGCCTATTAATGTATCCCCAATTTGTGTGCCTATTCCCATTTGACTCATTTTAACATATAGTTAAAAACAGGTGATAAATTTAAGCTAATTGTTTAAGTTAATATATTACATAAATCATTATTTCAATTATATTTATTTCAATGTACACTTATAAGACAACGTTCTCAACTCTAATATAGGATCACAATAGAGACAAACTTAAAATCTTGCTTAAAATTTTTACGTATTACTGGATTTATATAATATAAATTCCTCATATGCTTTAAAAAATATTTAAAATACTTTAACACTCATAAATAAAATATTACCTTCGATATTGTATATGTTAATAATTTAACTTAACAAGAAAAAATATTTTTTCTTATTTATTCGTGCTAGTTTTTCTTTGTGACTTATCGAAATACAAAATCACACTAATAGAGACAGACACAGTAATTGGGACAGTTACCCTACATTCTTAAAGTAAATTTGGTATTTCCAAACTATCTAAAAATATCGCTAATGAATGATAATACCAGTGATAATACAAATTTATATAAAGCACAAACAAGCAGCTAATCTATCGGGTAAACAACAAACCGGAAATTGATATCTTGCTCAATCATCTTTACTTCAATTTCTTGATTGATGAGAGAGAGAGAGAGAAAGAGAGAGAGAGAGAGAGAGAGAGAGAGGGAGAGAGCCAATCTAAACTCACTACCGGGCCGTCATTAATCAGGATGTATCTGGTGATCCAAAAATAAAGGCGTGCCCGTTCGTTACAACGATACTTGCGAACTCACGCCACTAGTGGAGATTCTATCTTTACTTTTGTGTGAGCTAACATCGCGCGATATCTTTGGCTTGTTTATACGGGGCGTATTGCGAAACGCTTTTCTAGAATTGTTAGATTCGTCGGGCCAACTGTAAATTATAATTGCTGAGCACCGCATTCATGGAAATGCACTTTCTCATGAGAATTTCCTTGCCCCGCTTACTGCAGTAGTGTAACTAATCGTGATTTATTATCAGTACAAGTAATTCATAATTTTTAACCTTAATTGACTGAATTTGTTTGTATAAAGATGTGGGTTCGTTAATAAAAATAAAGAGAATTAATTTAAAATTATTTTAAAATTGCAAATAATAAATATATACGGTATCAAATTAATTATTGAATGCCTAGAACTAATTTTAGTTTTTAACAGTAAATGAGTGAATTTCTGATATCAATATTAAAAACGATATCAATCCGTAGTACACGTGATTGTCAATCATTGTAACTAATTAGCAATTATAGAAAGCGACAAATCGCGTTAGTAGCGACGCTTATCTTTGTAACACTAGCTTTCACCGGCACGAATAAATCGCCACGCTCACAATGGAATCGTGCATTTCGCACGCGAGAAAAACAACAAGATGCTTCTTTCCGCTCCATCTCCGTCGCTCTCGCCTGTTGGTCATTGCAATTAAATGCAGTTCTCGGGATCGCCGAGTAGGAGAGCGAAAGAGGAAACTCCTAGTGATTAGCGGGTGCAAGTTTGCAATTAATATGATCCTATAAGAAAGCGGATACTAGGCAGTGTGCTTGTCTGCAAAGTATCACGATGGCTTCGGTGCTACCAGCGGCGTTGCTTTCACTCGCGAGAAGAAAATTGTCTGAATGATCGCGAGATCCGATTCGCTAGGTAGAGGTTCGACAATAATGATTGTGCCGCAGTCTACGTTCCATGCATATTAGGTGTGTCATTAATTAAGAACCAGCTTTCCATACATATCGTTTTTTGCAATAGGGCCACTTAAACCGGTCATGAGATATATAGACAGGAAATTAACTGGCACAATGTATCTTGGCCATTTAAAAATAGAGAACATGTAACCTGTTATAATTATAAAGGGCAAATGACCTCTTGAGAATGCAGAATGTTCCTAAGAATATTATACTAGACGATTTAATGATAGACATATTTCTGTCAAAAGCCATTCTTCTCGTTTTCGAAAGATTTTGTAAGAAAAATTTTGTTTCGAACTGAAGAAAATAAAAATAGAAAGTTGCGTCTATCTTCTGATATCTTATACTCTTCAATTGAGATGAAAATACAGTTGTATTCGTTACATTAATGCACTTCTCCTCGTCAAAGGATTATGTAATGTCAAATGTGCAAATGATTTTTACGTCTCGTATTACGTCTCGAATGCAGACATTTATTATTTTTGCTATCTATAAATCCCCGTCGTGGTTTTCGCTTCACAATGTAGAGCAACCACTTGATGATGCTAGACATTCGTGCCAAAGCAAACAGGAGAAATAAGCATAGCACACCCGGTCTGTTCACTATGAATATTACGCCGTTCTCTAAGGCAGAAATATTACGTTTGTTAATCTTTCACTGACTGATTTTGCAACGTTAGCATTTGCATTTTCTTTTTTTTTTACGGACTTTTTACTTTATCAGATATATTTGTGTCTCCAAAAGTGAATATCAAAACGTATCTTCCATTCCTGCATATCTTTCATTTGGCCTCCTTTTCTCTTCTGGAAATGATATCCACTTTCTCTCTTGTTATTATATTTTGCCGCAGCTCGTTCTTGATATAGATATTTGAAAATGGCACTCTCGAACACTCAGGCAAGGTGTGAACGGTCAGGTATATTCGGAAATATCCGCTGCTCGCCACTCACATTCAGCATTGCTGCACACACGTGCGTAGACACTCGATTTAATTTACTTTATCATGTGACGGCCTCGTGCTTCATAGTATTTTACACGCGGCTCGGATTCCGTTTCGCGAAGCGTTTCACACAAATATAGGGCGACATGCAAATAAATAACAAAATAATGTGGAGGATGTCTTTTCTAGAACGACTTTATAATCAAAACTACTTAATTCATATTAGTTATTGTAGTCAATCTGTTGAACTCGTAAAAATGTTATCTTGATACTGTAAGGCATATATAAAATCAGATATCTCATGATTTGAGAATGTGAGAATTTTTAAATTAAAGATTTAAAAATATAAAATAATAAACAAAAATTTAAGAATATTATACGAATCTTACAAAATCATCGGATATCTTTTCAGTCGTTCACATTATGATTAAATTTGTATGAATTATTTAAGTCTCGAGGTATGTTAATAGTTACGCATTCACGAAACTGAAAGGAAAAGATAATATATGTCACTATTATAATACTTTATTTAATTCTCTTATAAAATTACAAGATAGCAAGTTTGTATAACGATCTCATAAATATAAAGGAACTACTTCACAGTTCGTTGTCCAATGATTGTAACAAATTCTTTGCACATATGTGCCGTTTTTCTTCATAGTTCTATCATGCGCGACATGCGTGATCGGTAAAATTGGAGAAGCGCTCGTGAAGAACTCTTATCGTCGAGTATCTCATTGACGATCATAATTCGTTTTTTGTTGAAATGTAAGTGAAAATTGAAGATAGAAAATTACTTATAAAAATGATTTATACGCAGATCGTCTATTTTTAGATTGGTGGTACAACATCAAATTTCCAAATTTACTATATAATCTTTAATTTTTTTATTTTATTCATTTCTGAAAAGTATTGCGTCATGTTTTTCGAAATTAATAACGAATTCTGTTGCTATATGCACTGACACATACACGTATTAAAGTCGTTAATTCTGATTTGAATGTAAAAATAAAAAATAAAATGCAATTATTGAATATTTTGAATTATAAATATTTTACTTAACAGCACATAAAGTATATTGAGATCTTTGTAGTTTAACTCATATTTATATTAAACACATATCTTTATGTTTGTATACGCTTTTTAACGGCTTTAATATGTATCAATGTGCACTGAGTATGTCCAATCGAATTCGCTATAAGTTTTGCAGAAGCTTGTCCACGAATTGCACTTTAATGCACGAGGGTAAATAGTAAACCGCTTCTGTCTCGGAGACGGAATCAACACATGGATTACTCTCGACTAAGTTCCTTAAAATGAACTTTTCTTGAGTCCTCGCCATCTGTTGCCACTCGTGTACTCTTGAACTCACGACGAAGCAAAAGAACAAGTCAATAAGCAGCTTGAAGTTTCGCAGCAAGCTTCGTAGCTCATCGAGATGCTTTGCAATGTACTGAGTTTCAGCCTCATTGACCTAATTCCGTATTTTGATACCGTGAATTCGACGAAGTAAGATTTTCTAATACTATTTGTAAAATTATGAAATATTAATTTTATTACAAAATTTATCTATTAGATTAAGAATATTTTTTTATGTATAAGAAATATAAGTTTAGAAAATAAATTAGCATTGTGAAAAGTACAAATTTCATGAAAATTATTTTGCATAGAAAAAGTAATTGCAAAAAGAGAAAAACTGCAAATTTTGAAGAAACTTTTTTAAGATGTTATCTGCGCTGATCCGCACATTATCCGTGAGTTTTTTCAATCATACAGTTTTCTCAGGACTACGGCTTAGCAGATCGATCGATTTGCGAATAAATAAAGGCGCGCCTCGCTCTGCATTCGATGTTTACCAGAAAATCACGATCTCATCACCTCATTTCAATAAATGCGCTACGGCATGCGCGCCCGGAAAGTATCTAATCTCCGGCAAGATAAGCCTAATCAAGACTTTTCACTTCGTATCCTCGTAGAATATACGTTCAAAAAGGTTGTGTAGCATAGTGATGCGTCACGCCAACAATTGAAACTCTGAGACGCCGCGATACATCTTACGTTACGCAATCTTGTTAATCGATAAGAAAATGCGTGCGATTTTTAAGTTTAGTAAGGTCAACGATCTGTCGAGTTTCTAATAAAAGAAGTGGTCTTTGAAAGCACGCGTGAAACGTAACCGCTTCTCGAAATAATCGCCAACACTTGTGTACAGTATATAATAGTGTTTCTGAAAATAATCGATCGAATTTCAATCATTCGTAAATCCATGATATTTTTAGGTGAGTCGGAAATAGGGCGAAAATTATTCTATCTAAAAAAAAATAAACTAGTCTGTTTTAGAGTGTGCTAATTTTCGCA
>Ga0157364_1005079_pt1 | contig 13312 bp, 6 predicted proteins | sample AttsexASBM2_FD_111476 | JGI IMG/M metagenome (GOLD analysis project Ga0157364, IMG submission 111476) | Fungus gardens microbial communities from leaf cutter ant in Ribeirão Preto, State of São Paulo, Brazil - Atta sexdens ASBM2 | ecosystem: Host-associated > Fungi > Mycelium > Unclassified ... | reverse complement strand
TGTGTGTGTGTGTGCGTGCTCGTTTTATGTGTGGGTGTGTGTGTGTGTGTGTGTGTGTGTGTGTGTGTGTGTGTGTGTGTGTGTGTGTGTGTGTGTGTGTGTGTGTGTGTGTGTGTGTGTGTGTGTATAGTTCTTATTTCTTGATATTTCACGACTGATATATGATATATGGGTGCCATGTAAACGCGATTGAATTGATATGATAAGCGCTTCATGCAACTCTATTCTGATCTTTGCACTTTTTTATGTGTTCTACATATCAAATCTCTTGACACATTTCATAAATGCACTGCACTCGCGTACTTTCAATTTTCTGTCACATTTTATGTATAATATAAAAGACTAATATAAATCTACCCAACCAAAAAAACCATTTGCACCTCTAATATCTTGGATATTAGAATCTTGAATATTAGAATCTTAGATATTATGATCTATGATGTAATATTTTAAAACAAGCAACGAGTAAAAATAAATCTATAGAGAAGGACGTTCATATTTATAGTCATAGAACAAAGAAATTAAATTATATATGTGTAATATCTTGTATACAAGCAGCATCCAAAATTAGCGTTCATTACGATATAGTGTTGCTTCAATTTTAAATATATTTAATTAAAAATATATTGGACGTGCAAACTCTGTCTCTTTTCGAAGATAACTCTTTACTCTTGAGACAATTTCATTCGTGAGTGACTATATCGCATCAGATTCGAAACGAATATCATAGTTTATCGAATAAATATCGTCGAAAAATAAATAAAGAAGCAATAAATATCTATGTCAATTCGAAGCCATTCGAGCGGATGCAGTTAAACGTTAAATTCTTAGCATGTGTCAGAAATTGACAATATCGTCTACCATCATAAATGCCGTAAATATCATATTGCTACTTTTTTGTTTTTAATATTTAGGTACGTATTCGCATCTCCTCTTTCCTAGTGATAATTCAATAATAATAAATATTTTGAAAAATATATAAAAAAAATTTTAAAGAATTTTAAAAGTTTTTAAACAATACAGATATTTTTTAACGCGTCTAGATCTAACAATATAAACACAACAATCATAATTCTGCTTACTTCACCTTTGTTATAAAACCGAAAACATTATATCATATATATATAATTCATTACATTTATCTTATTGGATGAAAGCTGAAGTTTCATTATAGTTCATTATAGTTTCCAAGATATATTGTTCATTAATTTATTAAAAATTAAACAGTTGTGTGATCCTTTAATTTGTTATCAATTTATCAATTTAATCTAAAATATCCAATATGATGAGAGAGTAACTAAATTACTGTCGCGTGTTTATATAATATTTAATGCAAATAATTAAATGCAAATATATTTTAATGAAAAATTATTCGAGATTATCCAGATATCATTTCGTCTGGAGTGACTTGATTTTTCAAGTATGTCTTACAAACAGTGTCCTTAGATTGGAGAGGAAGCGCAGATCTTTAGCAGAAGCGTTTCTTTGCTAGTCGGCTTATGTGGTGTAGGATAACGTTCCACAATCACGCGATGGCTCTCCACCTTTTAACCCCCAAGCTAAGTACGTCTTAGTTACCGCGCAGTAAGAGCTATCTCTTTTCTTTCTTTCTCTCTTCCTCTCTCATTCTTTCTCTTTTTCTCGCTTCATGCAGTAATTCTCTACGCTCGTACATCTTCATTCGCTTCGTCATCTCTCTTAAACATTTTAGATTTTATCACAAAGTGCACCCCTTGCACATCCAAGACACTGTTTATAATCAACGAGCTTTCGTCGTGCAACGTAAAAGCGTGTCAGTATAAAATAAACCATCTCCTCATTTTTACTGCGCTTTTTACGGACCTGTGTTCCCAAAATGGAATTTTCTGGCAACAAGAAGCAACGCTACGTATAGAAACGAAAAATTTCTTACGAATAACACAGAATATTTAATTTCCTAGAAAAATGAGTAAAAATAGTGATTTTTTTATACATTTTTAATCTCATTTTTTAATAGACAGATTTTGTAAGAAAAGAATCAATCAGTCATTAGACGAATGAATCAATCATTGCAAAAGATAAAGAATATCTTTTTACGATTAAATAAAAAAAAGACAATTATTTTCTAAAAAAGCATTATCTAAAATGTATAGGGAAAGAAATATCTAAATATCTGCTCTTTCTTCGTAGTATTTTTCACAGACAAATAACACATAATTCTTACACACAATTGCGATATTATTTTTCATATTAAAAAATCTGTCTCATTTATGTAGAATAGCTACACAAAGTAATAAAAGATTTTTTTGTGATAATAATAAAGCGAATTCACATTATATTTCATCCTTTAAAATATTATCGGACATAAAATTCCCGTAATACAGCATGTAAAGTTTAATATCACCGCACGATGGACTGAAATGATAGTATTGAGATCGGAAAGAATTATCATCATGGAACACGTTACGAAGTTCCAACTTCGCGGGAGAAACAGCCACTTCTCTCCCATGGCGCGGTATCTCTCTCATCTATAAATTATAATATGTAAATTGTGCGTGGCGGTAACCGAAGGAGGAGAAAGAGGGACGGAGTACTCGATATGCATTTACGGTAGTAGATAGGTGGTCTGGCAATTACAGCGGCTTACTGTACATACAAATTGCGTTCTCTCTTTAGTACCATTTACCACCCTCTCTGGCACGGCCGCAGCAATTTCGCGCACCGAAATTCACCGTACCGAAAGTCGCAGTTATATGAAACTAGGTACTCTACCGAGGAATTACCAAAGTAAGAAGTCGCCTTGATAGTCTGGTGCACAATTTTCTTTTTTCCTCACTTCCGTGCTAACCGGGGCCATTGTTTAAAGTCTTGGCGTTCGTCCTTATGAAATTATTCTCTTTCGGCATTAAGCCGACGGAATTTTTTAACAAAACAGAATAAATCATCGAAAAAAATATTTGCACAAGAAGTTCATCTTCATTATAATTTGCAATCAAGTTATGAATTATTATAGAATTATTTGATATTATTGTATAACAATCTTTCAATTTTATAAAATTACATATACATCATATTATATGAAAAAGCATCATATATTATACTATATGGAATTCAGGATTCTTTAATTTATTCTACAATTGTTAAACTATGCTATTATTATGTTATTATAGAATTAATAATGTCCATTTTTCTTACCTTAAGTAATCATTATAAATGTTCGTTATAATCATAAAAAACTTTTCAATAAAAAATAAAAAATTATTATTACAATATAAAAAAATTAAAATTAGAAAAAAATGAGATAAGAAATAATCAATGTAAATGGAAAATAAGATTTTATCTCGGGAATAAAAACACACATTGCCTAATTACTTTTTCAGCACTAGTCGTAATTATAACAATGTATTTCGGTCCTTCATGGTTCAAGTGCCGTGCATTATTTTCGAGAGAAACAGTGAAAATCGAAATTGATCGTCCGATAAATGTATTAAACGAAAGTACAAATAAATTCATACGAAGCACAACTATATTTAATACGTACATAGCTAGCAGTAATGATCTAGTTTAAATTTCATTTTATCGTTATTATATTTTTGTGACACCGATAAATTTCGTGATAAATTTTTACACGAAATTAGTAAACAGAATATATAAACTAATTGATTTTTATCTGTAAATAGAATTTTTAATATATTTTCAAAACGTTTCATAAAGTTATTCAATGCGCTCGCTCTCCCCTTCATCTCTCACACAAATACATATCATTCAATAGAGCGAATGTATTATTCAATACGCTCTGTATATGATTTTGATGCAAAACTAGCAAGATATCCTTGCACTTCGCGCCAAAGTATGAAAGACTCACGTGAAATATATATATATATATATATACCGGAAATATAAAATGATGCCACAAATTGATAGCCTAAATGCATCCTGAATTTCATGTGCACTCGTTTTAGTTATTCACGATCGTTCACATGAGCATAAAAATGCGCAAAAGGTTTGGTAAAAGAAACATATTAATAATCGCATTTCAATCAAAGATCGTCAATATAGAAATGTTATATTAATTATTCAATTAAAAACAACTTGAGTAGATAAAACGATCAAATACGAGCATGGCATTCTCTTACTCATCCAACTATTGGTACTATTTACCGCACAATTACATGGGCGCACATTACCTAGAATTATATGCCCACGTTGCGAGTAAATAACTAAAATAGACATAGAGGTACCTAGTTGAGATTCGGGTCAGCGGCATAGACTTGTTCCCTGCTTCTCTCGAGCATCGACGAAACGTCGACGAAGGGGCGAAAGAAAGAGCAGAAGGGGTGACGGAAGGGACGCTGGACAAATTATCTGCCATCCTCGCCCCCGTTCCCCGACCATTCTACGCGTCGTCGAGCTATCCTGCCATCCTGCGGAGGAAATCCCTCCGCGAAAACCCCGCGTCCTAATAGCCGCCCGTGGGGACGCGACGGGACTCCCGATGGACCGAACGAAATCTCGTGCATTGTGCAATCCACCGTCATCCGCCCCAACCCACGCTATGGTCACCCTTAACATACACTCCGAGCCGTCATGCCCGTGAAGAGCAGGGTACACAGACTCCTTCCAATTTGCCAGAGTTGTGCATTCGACGGGAGATCGGAAGATATTAGGGGAAGAAAATTCCTTCTTTTCTATTTCACTCCCCTCCCCTCCCCTCTTCCCTCTCTCTTCCTCCCCCGTCCCTTTATTATTCTATCTTTTCTACCTTCTAAAACGCTCAGATGTGCCAAATTTTTACTGCGTGGTCTTTCGATCCCTGTACTGTCATGAAATATGTATACTATATGTGCAGGGAGTGAAAATTGTGATTAGCGCGCGCGCGCAATAAAAGAATTGATTGTTCAAGTCGTACGCTTTTGATGCATTATATGTCTTTGCATTCCGAATATTCTTCGTGAGGCAATTGTAAACATAATATACGAATTAGTGTAATTAGTTTAAGTACATTTGTGAATAATTTATATTTTTTATTTATATTTTTTAAGCATGTATATATGTATAAGGAAGTAAATTTTACAAGTAAAGTAAAATATAAGTGATTATCCTTTTTAATTGCCGTAATTTAAAACAGAGGCCAAACTTTTTTGCAAACTACAAGATAAAACTACGTTTGCGTACAAGTACTTTAATTGTGGGAAATAAATGGAATTTTACAGAATGTGCAGGTCTAATATCAGTAATGATCGAGACGTATATAGAGCGTATGTGAATGAAAGGAAAAATGCACGAGCGTTAGTTGCGTTAGTCTTGACAAAGGCGTTTCCCTTTATAGAACGAATTAAGTCAGTTTTACGAGCGATGTGTCAAGATCCCTTTTTATGACTGGCTACTCCCGTAAACCTGCTGGTCAAACTATTCCATCCAAGTATTATGCTTTCAACCACGCCTTTTTTTTAGCAACATGTTATGTTCATTTATAAATCGATACTATAGTGCACATTATTTTTGTATCAGTGTTGGAAGTTAATCTTTTTGATCTTATTTGAATACATCATCAAGAAATATATTAAATTAATTCTATTTTTCTTTCGTGATAATAAAACTTAATGTTCCGTTATATTATCATTTCTTAACCCGCTCGATAAAATAAAATTAATAATAAGAATAAGAAATGGTATTTTCATTAAGACATCAACTCATTAATATATCAATAAAAATTGATAGAATCTAATAATTAATAAAATTCACATATTTAACATTATTACCTGAATCTTCGAAACTAAAATAAATTACATAAAAATATAGTATAAAGAATAGATTTGAATTAAAAAAATATTACATTGCTTCTTAAATCTTACAGATAGAATCTTGTATCTTTTATAAAAGTGTTTATCATGTCAAATTGTTCCATCACTATAATTGTTAAATTCTTCACATTCAAACGTACACGTAAAAAAACATGTATCTCTTATATTAAGTCACTTTACTGACCAACTGTGCTGAACTCATTACTGACAAGAGGGCATTTGCAAATGTAAAAAACGTTCCTTTGTAAGAGAACGTTTTTTTTACGTTTTCCTTGGATCTCAAGAATAAGAACAAAAATAGTTTAAGCAAAAAAAAAAGTGTCGTAGAAAGGGTCGCTGTTGAAATCCTTAATGCGGTCGGTCGGGGCAAGTCTGCGATGATCAGTAGCAGAAATCGCGGAGCGAAGAACAGTGCGGGCGTCCCGCTTAAAGAAAATGTAATGCGATAGCGTCTACTTGGCTACGGCTCATAAAACTACTCAGTTTATGCTGATGAGAGATCAGCATTTCGAAGACATTTTTTACAAAAAAAAGGGGAGGGAGGACCAGTAACATCAGTGAATGGTGTGAATGGTTAGACAGGCATCGAGCAAAAGAAAAACGCGAAAATGGGAGACCAGTTGAGAATAAGACTCGATTCTGTTAAAATGATTTTGAGTTTGTAGCCAAGCAGACTGGTGTTATTCGTGCAAAATCATTGATTTTAGCGAGCCAATCCCGTTCGATCTATCATAGTAATCTATAATACTGTGTGATCTTATGCTTGATTAAAACGAGAATTTACAATTTTCAAATAGTTCTTTCTATCTTCGTAAGAATGAGAATACTTGTATGACAGATAATATACAAAATTCCTAGAAATGAAAATTTTTTTACGAAATTAAAGATAAATTCGTCGCAATAATATCATTAATCCAAATATTAGTTTAAAAAAATTTGTTTTTAAAAATTTCGAAATATAAAAAAGTAATCTATATAGAAATGCATAACATAACATATTATCTTCTCATATTTCTTCTACTCACAAAACATAATTGCTTAACAAAATGTTACACTGATTATAATAGCAAAAGCAATACGATCTTACCTCAACTGTTACATTTTGCAACTTTCGCGAAACAAAAAATATATTTCGTACGTATATATTAATGTTGAACTTGATTGTGATGTACGTACAGGAATCAAAATACAAAATATATTTCGTACGTATATATTAATGTTGAACTTGATTGTGATGTACGTACAGGAATCAAAATACAAAAGCCGTGTACCGGCGCGCCAGATAGGAAGCAACTAAGAGGATTAGTAGCCAAATGGCCGGGTGGCGGTAAACTGAAATAAATACAGTAACATGCGCGAGGGTGCCGTAGATTAAATGTAATTATACGACATTAAGTACTGCGTAATTACTGATGTCAGAGAAAAGAAAAAGATGTTCAGCGAGTTCTGGATTTTGTCTTGCATTTTAAAGAGATTTCGATGTATTCTGCCTAAAATTGTCGGCAATATAAGATTCGGCTGCTTAAATTGCAAGAAATAGCGAAAAGGATACAAAATATGAGGGCGAGCCATTAAAAGTTGAAGACACGTTAGCGCCAAACTGTTTCGACATAATGGCTAAAGTTCCCGCCGTCCCGTCCCGTTTTCGTCGTACCCCTTTATTATTTTATATTTCGCGGCATCGCGCGCGCCAGTTGGAGATAACAGAAATTATATCTGCGTTTAAAAGTAGAACAACTGTTAGAGACGTCGCGAAACTTTTAATACTACGATTTCATCTTCGCGAGAATCCAGACCTTTCGCCTCCGAGTCTAATTCCCCGCAAGTCTGTATACGTGTCTAACTTCCGATATGGTGTAGACGGAGCGCCACGCAAACATTTTAACTTGGTATGGGATATACCGATTTAAATTCAATGTGGAATAGGGATGAAAAAATTATTTCTTCAGATACTTTTAGAAATTGAAACTAAAATGATCCACTGAAATGGTCACTAAAAGAAATATTTGCTAAGAATATTAAAATTTTTCTCATTATTTCTATACAAAATTTTGCTGGATGCAGATCTGAAAATAATTTTGTTAAAAACTTAAATTGGTTACTCGAATATTAAAACTTTTTACTCTTATTATTTTAATTTCCAACATAATTATCTTAATGATTCAACAAAATTATTTTCAGAACTGCATCTACCAAAATTTAAATCTTCCAGTAAAATCATTCCTTCCCTGTATATACATTACTTTTTTCACAGAGTAAAAGAAGTAATCATTTACATGATAAAAATCGGACGCCATATTCCACAATTAAAAATGTAGCATCGTATATCATAGATTCGCAACGTGAGCGTTATCATCCCCCGGTAGGCACTGAGGAGATCTAGAGGGAGTTGTTAGTCCTAAGAACAGTAGGGAGACAGTTGAGGAGCAAGTGAACAAAAGAACACACACGCCAGAGAAATTTAATCCCCTAAATATTTTTTAAACAAACACTTAAACATTCACTTGATTATATATTACAATTATGCATTTTTATAAGAATCAAATATATATATTAATCAATCCTCCATATTATCTTGATTTGAATTGTATGTGTGAGATTTGTTTTTCTATTATGTTTTTCTATTATGTGTATTACATGTATTTTTTTCAGCTAACGTTTTCTTGTACAGAATAATCGAAATAAATGCATTTGTGCATGTTTTGTCAGGTTTATTAATAAAACGCGAAGTAATATTTTTTATTTGTTCTGTGTAATTTCCTTTTTGTTGCTTTATTTAGCGATAATTTGCCGATTATCCGATTTACCAGTTCCGCAAAGGGGGAGGCGTTGAATAAAAAAAAAACTTAGAAAGAGAGCAATGAGCCAAAAAGGATTGGGAAACTAGTAGATATTTCGTGACATTTTTCTATGATAACTATTGTCTCAGCTATACAAAAGAATAGCTGTGTATTACTCTCTACATTTCTTGGAGTGAAATTTCACTTCAAGAATGAAAATACTGTCACTATTTAAAAAGAGTGAAAATATTTACATTATTGAATAAAAACAGCAGATTTTCACTCTTCTTTTTTGAATGAAATTTCAATCTTTTGGAATAAGATTCATTTCAAAAAAGAAGTAAGATTTTTTTCTTTTGCTGGAGTAAATCTTATTCTAAAAGATGGAATTTTTACTTCAAAAAAAAAGAGAGAGAGAGAGAGAAGGAGAGAAAGAGAGAGAAAGAGAGAAAGAAAAGAGTGAAAATCGGCCACTCTTATTTAAGAATACAAATATTTCCACTTTTTTTCAATAATAATGGTATTTTCATTTTTTTGGAGTGAGACTTCACTCCAAGAAATTTAGAGAGTAATACACAACTATCGTAAAGTAATACACAATTATCGAAAGCGAATCCTTTTCTATTATGTTTGAGACAGTAGTTGTTACAAAAGAATGTCACGGAATATCTACTATACAGAATGTCATATTTTTAACTGGACTTAAAATAAAAATTATTCACAATTCAGCATCTTTGAAAGATTAATTCGCGGAAGGATCTTTCTTTTTTCCATTACGCGTAATATGTGAAAATTCTTCCAGAAAGATTTTCATTTCACATTTAAATAAGGAATTCTTCCCCGTTTCACACGCCACTCACGAACCACCCTGGAAATATGGAGCTGCGCGTACAGATTATGGAGTATACGTGCATGGGGATGTTCTCAGATGGGTGCGAACATCAACGGGACCGGTGAGCACCGAGAGTAAGCGAGTAAATACGAAAAGCCCATGATATTCGCACGAGCGGACGAACAGGGTGTCGTGCATTAGCGAGGCGTTTCTTCGCATGCGTCATCTGGGGTACGAGATGTACCTTGCAATTGCGGATTAGCGAAGACCGAACGTCCGCGCGGTCGGACATATCATCGTGCGCATTTCTACCATCCCCTGTCGCGGCCGACTTGTTACAAGCACGTACAAGCGCGTTTCCTCGAGCGTCCGGCAAACACGCACGGCACGTACGTAACGCGCAATCCGCCCGCTACACGCACGTATAACCGTATATAATATAGTGGATCCGCAGCGCCCGTAATGTAATCACGGGTGACACAATTAATCACTGGACCATCCAACCCCGCTAGGCCATTAGCGATTGCGACACACTCAGGGCTCCCGTTGATAGGCGGATGCGTTTCGCATACTCGTGCATACGAACCGCACGCGTGCACGCATACGCACGCGTGCACGCATACGCACGCAAGCAAAAGGATCGAAAAGTACGCAAGGGGGAGAGGGAGAGAGAGAGAGAGGGAGAGAGAGAGAGAGAGAGAGAGAGATCGGCGCTCGTTAGGATCTTTCCCCTTTCCTCCTTGTCGCCGATTTTCCACGCAGCTCATGCGCGTGATTAATTGGTGCCATTGTATATCGCTAGATTATTATAGGATATAGTAGTGGATCTCATCGATCTGCAGCTGACGATTGATTGATTCCAATGCTGTGAAATCTATTTCATAGGTGCATCAACTAACTGCGAGTTCGATATGTACTAACGAGGCACAGATCTCTCTACTTTAATTAGAAGCCACTTGCTTTCGTCATTCGAGATTTACAAAACTTACGAAGATGGATATATCAATAAAAAAGATATCTTACTCTCCATAATATATATATAAAATTAACAAAAAGATAAATCATTTATAAACTTGATTACTTATTAAATATCATAAAAAACTTGTGTTGTGTGCTCTTCTTTTTCTTGCTCTAATTTTATGGAAAAAAAAACCCACATTTGTTATAATTATATATATATATATATATATATATATATAGAGAGAGAGAGAGAGAGAGAGAGAGAGAGAAAAATATGGAATATATAATACACAGAAATATATAGAGTAATATACATAGAATATTAGTATTCATATAACGTTTCTTGGAATAGAGAGTTTAATATATAAATAGTGATTAATGCATTAATATATGTGTGCATGTTGATTTTTAAAAAAGATAAAGACTAAGAGTCTTTTTAATTACAAGCAACATCAATTTGCTTTTCCAGCAAAAACCATCACGATGTTGGTTAACTAAAAATTCACAACTATGTTTCACTATATCATATCTTTATTTAAATTTTACATAACATATATATTTGTGCCTAATCAAAAACTTAATTAAAAATTTTAACGAAGATATGATATATCTATAATAGAACACAGATATACACTGTATATTTTTAATTACAATAAAACTGTATTACTTTTGATATTTGTATAAAATTTCTACAGATATCAAATATATTTATCGACATAAAACACAATTTAACAATTTTGTAATACTTGTACAAAATTTTCGTATCGATTTTCCATCACTCAACTCCTTCCTTTTAATAAGAGAGAAATGCGTGTGTTATCTCGCGTTATATGTTACGCAATTTTGACGCAATATACGTAAACCTATTCAAGCTTATAATTTATATATGAGGTACGCATTGCTATCAAATTGCGCTCACAGCCAGGAAACTAGGAACAGGATGTGTGGCTTCGAAGAACAAGTATGACAATAGTATTGCAGATTGGAAATTGGAATGCCAATGAAATGTTAGTAAAAGGATGGTAAATGTTGATCAGAACATAATTTCACAGTTTAAATACTTTATATAATATTGTATAAAATACGTAAAAAATCCTTTATTCCTCTACAAATATCTCAATTTATCAAAAATAAATTTTTTTAAACTCCGGCAATTTTTACTTTTAATTAAATATCTATCGAATTGCAGCACACGCGATTCTGATAAACGTGATATTCGAATGAATATCCTACTTTGCGTTATACTTTTTATACAAAATGGTAATCAACAAGGGAAATATGCAATTCACGCATAACTATAAAGTCAAATTATATATATGATCACTAATTGCAGCAATTTAAAACTTTTGTTAACTCGCATATATAACGTGATAACTTATTATTCACAGATCACATGATAGTTTGATTAACATGTAACTAAATAATATCTAATTGTAAGTCAAACTTTGAAAATATGAATTATTGAATGATTAATTCTAATAATATTAAAATACACATTAAATTTATTGTATAAATTATTGCAAAAGAAACCTATTATTTTTCGCAACATTCTATCGTCTGTCTTGAAAGGTAAAAATCTCCCAATGACAATACTAAATAATTTTAAAAATAAATCTGGTACTTTGAAAATGAAGATTCAGCAAAGAGCAACCTTTTCTCATAAAAATATTGCAATTATAATAATATTTCGGAAACTTTGATTCACTCAGAATTATGATGCAATGAAACAAATAATATCATAATTATTATTTGAAATTGACGTATACTTTACAAAAAAATATTTTATTTTCTCATGTCGCATTTAAAATGCAGCAGTTTGAAGTAAAATATTTCATGTACATGAAAAAAGTTTACAATATTCAGATGACTTATTCTAGATTTTCAATATTGGAAATTCGTACCTTCTATCCTCCGTGCAACGTCGAGATGAAGAGCACTTTGTCCCGCGGGCATAGTTTATAATCGCCTTCACCCTGAAATTATATATCTTCTTATATTTCTATACTTCTTATATCTTTTTGGTCAATCGAACGATGCGAAATATAACTAAAAAACTTAACATAAAACATGATGATAAAAAATAATAAGCTTAAGGAAATATTTTAATTTACATATATCAATATCTATATATTCTTTAAGAAATTAAAAGTTAATTTTCATTCAAAAGTTAATTGTGTGTTATTTCTTCATATAATTTTTTACCACAAAAGTTTTAAGTAAATATCTCAAACAAATAATTCAAGCAATAATTTTCACTTTACTTTAAGTTGTACTTTATTATAATTTTACTTTATTTTTAAATTTCAAACTTCAATCAAAAAATTTTATTACATCTATTTAAAAGTTTATTTGAAATTAAAATTTTATTATTTGCATCTTAAGAATTTGAGTTATAAAAACCCTTATAGACCTTTAGTTATTTGTTTAAATAACAGTTATGGCTTGATGTTTCAAAATCAAGAAAAAAAATTGGTTAAGAAATCCATGATATAGATAAAAATTCAATGAATGCCCTATACATCCTAAATGAAGATAGACTGACTTTACCAATTTCATCTTTAACTTTGAGTTCAGTTCCTTTCAACATCTTTTAACTATTGAGATAGCAAAGATATCCATTACATAGGTATGTAAGATTCGAAAAAGTTAGAGTTTCACGAGCGCAACTGTATTATGGAAAAAGAGGGACGCGGATGGGAAAAGAAACGGGTGAAAAGGAAAGCAGATGACATGTTACTGTGTGTGTGTGTGTGTGTGTGTGTGTGTGTGTGTGTGTGTGTGTGTGTGTGTGTGTGTGTGTGTGCGCGCGCGCGCGCGTGCGTGTGTGTGTGTGTGTGTGTGCGCGTGTGCGTGTGTACACACACACATATATGTGCCTTGAGAAAAGAAGCGAGCCGAGCGAAAAGACGCGGAAACGCAAAAGCTGAAGCTGCGCGGAGAAGCTTCGCCAAGAAGCG